>Ga0210017_1000140_pt1 | contig 54755 bp, 45 predicted proteins | sample CryGeyCG2014_020_FD_183966 | JGI IMG/M metagenome (GOLD analysis project Ga0210017, IMG submission 183966) | Groundwater microbial communities from aquifer - Crystal Geyser CG08_land_8/20/14_0.20 (SPAdes) (version 2) | ecosystem: Environmental > Aquatic > Deep subsurface > Groundwater | place... | reverse complement strand
AGGGTTCCTTCGGAAGAAAGCTTCTTTATATTCGGAAGTTCCCCTCTGTCAAGGCACTCCTTCATATGGTTCCTCTGCGCCGCGTCCCATCCGATAAGTATAATGTTCCTGGGCTTCTCGTCTTTTCCAAGCGCGAAAGCGCTGGCCACAGACACAGCTGAAAACCCAAAAACCAGCAGACACATAAATATTTTCCGCATAAAACCTCCTCTTGCCGCAAAAACATAATTTGACACTGATCGCCACGGATGTTCACGGATAATAGTTCCTTATTACATAGGCGGTTTCAGGGTCAGGCCGTAAAGGATACCGAGCGCGAGCATCTCGCCAAAGCCCGCAAGCATGGAATATACTACCGCTCCCTCGGATATCCTGAACATCATCCAGCTGCCCATAGCCTGCATCGCGACGCGGAAAAACCAGATCAGGACCGCGTAGCTTGCTCCCTTTGCAAGGCCGGTCGCCCCGGGCAGGCTGTTATAAAGGAGAAGGAATATGCCTGCCATGGCAAAACCATAAAGCAGGTCAATGATCATGCCTGCCGGAATGTTTAAGGAACTTCTTGCTATCGGTTTGTATATTTCGAAGAGCTTCGCGGCAAAGGGGTTGCCGTTTATAAAGCCGTCCATCAATGCGAACAATATCCCGCTTATGATACTGATTATTATATACCTGGTCATTTTTTCTCCTTTTTTAACTTTAACGCGCAAGCGGCTTTAATGTAAGTTCGTAAAGTATGCCCAGCGAAATCATCTGGCTCATTCCCGCGATAAAAACATAAACCAGGTCGTTCAGAGGAGCTTTAAATGTCATCCATTTCCTGATAAAAAACATAGTGACGCGGAAGAACCAGACCGTCAGCGCGAAACCCATCGCTATAATGACCCCGTCAAAACTTTTGCGCAGTAAAATAAATATTCCGGTCATCGCGAAACCCAGGGCAAGGTTAATGCCCAGCCCCGATGCCGCTTTTCCGGCTGACAGTAAAAGCTGCCCTGAAAAACCCTTCAGGTCTTCCGTGAACGACCCGGTGTTGCAAATATAGTCGATCACGCCCAGTATCACCCCGCTTGCCATGCTGACCAGGATAAATCTTGCCATTTTCGTTTTGGTTTGCCGGTTAACCAGTTAGCCGGTTAGCCGGTTAAAAAGTATCTGCATTTATTTCGTACTTTCCTCGCCCATCCTTTTAGGCGGGCGAAGTCTCGCCCGCTGAAAGACGGGCGGAGTGCTTTCGTGCCGAAGCCCGCCACGATTATTGGCGGGCGAAGGTCCCTGCGTTGAGCCCGCCACGAATATTGGCGGGCTGCAGGGGGAAATCTTATTTCTTTGTCTTTTTGTTCAGGCGGTTCAGCGTTTTCGGATCAGATAACTCCCTTATGGCGTCAGACGCTATCCATCTTGCTGCTTTTGAATCTATCTTTTGTATTTCCCTTGCTGTTTTCAGGGCTTCTTTGTTCAGTTTAAGGTTCCGCTTTCCTATGCCCCGCAAAGCCCAGTTAACGGCTTTCCTGACATAGTTCCTTTCATCGGTTGACTCGCGCTTTATCACAGGCAGAAATTTCAGGAACGTTCCGTTTTCCGCCTTCTTATCGTGGCAGGCAATCGCCGCTATCAGGGAAAAAGCGGACCTTTTAACGAATTCTTCTTTCCTCCTGCTCCACTCGTAGATCTTTTTATAAACGAAAGGCGTTACCTCAAAAAGATGGACAACCTGGTCGCAGATATCCCAGGAATCAAAATCCTTAACCCATTCCTCGATCTGCTTTTCAGTGACTTCAGCGGGTTCATCAACCAGGCTCGCGAGCATCCGCGCTTCGTGGATCCCGGAATCCCAGAGCCGGAGCGCGAGCTCGTGGTCTTTCCCCGCTTTCTTCGCAAGATCCCTGAGCTTGAAGATCTGTATGCCCAGCGCGCGCTTCACGTCTATCCCGTACCTTGCCATACCCGGGAGATTTTCCGGGCAGGCAAGCGACCTGAGTTTGGCGATCGCTTCTTCATATTTCATGGAGTAGAGCCTTCTGGAGTAGACCCTTCAGGGTCGTTTTGTGGTACTTGGAGTAGACCCTTTAGGGTCGTTTAACAACGGGGCTCCCACCTTAAAGATTGGCGGGTCTTCGAAAAGCCCCTATTCCTTTACGGAGTAGACCCTTTAGGGTCATTATTGGTCGTTTTTATCCTGGAAATCAGTAACCGGGAATTTTATAAAGATATCCTCCACCCATTCTTTTCCGTTCCTTTTCACATACTCGGGAAAACTTGAAAAACTATAACTGCTTAATTTTTCAATACTGTTAACATAACCGTGCTTCAACGGATTATAGTGTATATAGTTCAGCCTTGTATAGAAATCCTTTTCTGCCCTTATACAGGTATCCCAGTAATTATACCATACTTTCCTGCCCCTGCAGTTATCAATCCTGTTTATTTCATACGCGCTTCTGCCGTGTATTGAATTCACGAATTTAGCCAAGTTTCCTGCCTGAGGAAGCCTGGCAAGCATGTGGTAGTGATTATCAAGGATGACCCAGCCGTACAATTCATATTGGAATTTGGAGACATTTTCCAGGATATTTTGCAGCAGAACCTGCTTTTTTTCTTTGGTTTCAATATATCGAACACCTCTATAAGTACCGGCGCTTAGCATATATACGGCATTGTCTAAGAAAACATGAGGGGGAGCATGGTAAACGTTCATAATTAATAACGAGCCTAAAGGCTCTACTCCTAACGGGGCTGAAGCCCCTACTCCTATTTTACGATCCTAAAGGGTCTACTCCGGCAATCCCTACTCCGAATAAAATTCCTCTAACGCTTTCAGGGCGTTGAGCGTGACCCACTTGCTGGGCCTGCGATCCGGTTCCGGCTTCGCGCGCAGCCTGTCAGAAAGATAAGTATTTTCGTTATCCCACCTTCCGTTTTCATCCTGCTTCGAAATGATCAGGTCAACTGCCTCGTCCATCCTCTTATCCCTGAAACCGAGTTTCGCGAGAATGCCGGTCATTTCAAGGCAGTCAATGTTCCACATCAGCGGAAAACTGAACCTGAGCCAGAAAGGCTTTACGATCTTTTTCAGGTTATGGCTCTGCCTGAAAATATGGTGCTTGAGCAGGTATTCCGCGCCTTCTTCTATGGTTCTTCTAACGCCGGCGTTTCTTTTCTCGGCGGGAATTTCCGCAAGCGCCTTTAAGGCCTTGACAGCCCCCATGTGGCAGGTGTGCCTGCCCCAGCAATGTTCCTGTTCGTAAGGCCAGCCTTTGGGAGCTTTTTCCACTCCGTCGTCAAAGCGCTGGTATTCCGTGATCCACCTGATGCCGCGCTGAACTCTTCTGTCGCCCAGGAACCCGAACCTTATCAGGCTCCAGACCATGTTGCCTGTCAGGCACGGTATCACAGCGCAATGCTGCCCGCCGTTCTTCCCTCCCCTGTAAGCGAAACCGCCGCTTTCCCTGTCCTGCGAATACTTCAGGATAAACTCAGCGGCTTTTTTCACGCGGGCGTCCTTTTTATCGGCACCAAGGCTCGCGAGATAAATGATGTTCCAGACCGTGCCTTTGTATTTTGCTCCGACGTAAAAGTTCTCCGGCGGCCCCCAGTTCCCCTCAGGCTTCTGGTTTTTCAATATTTTTTGAGCGGGCCCGGCCTTCGTTATGCCTTCGCGGGCTTTTTTCACCTCGGGATCTGTTTCAGGGCGTCCCAGGATATCCCTGAGCGTAAAGTACCTTACGGACGGGTTATCCGGTTCTAACAGCCAATCAATAAGATCCTTCTTTAACAGGGATTTAAAATTCTTCATTTCTACAGCACCGCTTTTGTAATAAATCCGATTATAATGCCGCCCAAAGCGCCGATGCCGATTATGGGCGCGTAAGCCCTTGTTATTATTGCGGTGGGAACGCTCAGGCCCAGTCCAAGCAGGACTCCGGTAACAGCGGGATGCAAACCGAGATTGACGTTAGGGATCAAAAATCCCAGCATAAAACGCTCGATAAAAGCTCCTGCCATCGCCTCGGTTTTCTTGCGCTTATCCTCCACCTTCATCGGTATCATGACCAGAACATCCAGGACCCCGAATACCAGCCCACATATGATCCCCAGTATAATACTGTTCATCGTTGTCTCCTTATTTATGATCGCGGTGATTGATATATAGTCCATAATTTAAAGCGTATCAGCGTGTCAACGTATCAACGTGTCAGAGCAACAACAAGGAATTTATAAAAAGTATAATCTGTGAAAATCCGTGTTAATCCGTGGTTAAAAAAGCAGTTGTTTGTTATTAGTCATTTGTCATGAGCAAAAACAGATAATTTCTCTGTGTCTCCGTGGTTAGTAGTTTATAATAAATGTTCTGCTAATATTTTAACACCGATGGCGATAAGGATAAGCCCGCCGGCAACCTCGAACCTTTTCGCGAATACCTGTCCCAGCTTCTTGCCCGCGAAAACGCCTGCCAGGCAGATCAGGAACGTCACAACGCCGATGATCAGGGCCGAAACCACGATAGGCATATGCAGGAATGAAATGCTCAGGCCGACCGCGAGAGCGTCTATGCTGGTTGCCACCGCAAGCACCAGAAGAACGTGTGTTTCGCGCGGGCTGTGCTTCTGTTCCTCCTGCTTACCTGATTCAAGCATCATCCTGACGCCTACGAATACGAGCAGCCCGAAACCTATCCAGTGGTCAAACCCGGTTATGAAATTTTTTAAGCCCCTTCCTGCCAACCAGCCAAGGATTGGCATGAAGGCCTGGAACCCGCCGAAGAAACCCGCGATCTTCAAAGCGTCCCCGGTCTTCAGGTCCTTTATCGCGATGCCGCTTGAGATCGAAACCGCAAGCGCGTCCATCGCCAGCCCCAGAGCAATAACTAATATTGTTATGTATTGCATTTTGTGATTACAGTGATTTCAACTGAGATTACGGTGATTATTGGAAGTATATGATCCAGGATTTAACTGGACACTGGATACTGGCCACTGGACACTTTAAAGATTCTGGCACAGGCGCTGGAGCTGGGCCACGCTCTTGTCAAGCATCCTGCCGTCGTCAGACACAGGGATATTGATCGTCACAGCTCCGCCTACCTTCCTGCAATCGCGCACGAACTCAAAAAGTGTTTTATCGTCGTAGGAAAGCGGCTGGCCTCCGATAAAAGTCGAATCAAGCGGCAGGAGCGCGTGCCACTGCACCCCTTTTACATATTGCTCAGAGGGCATATAAAGCCCTTCTTTCATGCCGGGTATGTCTATCGTGATGTTCCTGAGCTTTATTTTTCCGTTTTCAAGATAGTGAACTTCGCCGGCAAGGTAATCCGCGAGCGGGGTGACCGCTTCCGTGTTACCTATACAGAAGGCGCCGTCATTAAAAGCCACGATCGCATCGGGATTGCCGGCTTTCGCGGTTTCTATCCAGGAGTGCCAGTCAAATTTTATTCCGAGGTTCGCTGCGTACTCGTAGCACCCGTCAAACCACCAGCCGTCAAGCAGGTGGCTGAACTTCTTCGCGTAGGCGCGCACGAATTCCTGGTAGCGTTTTTGGAACTCAGCCTGGTCACCCGGCTTCCACTTGAACACATTTTTCAACTCGGGCATATTCTCAAACTCCATGCCCACCTCAGCCGGCAGGTATGCGATAAACCGCTTGCCCGCGCACTTCACCCTTTCCGCGAGTGTCAGCACCAGGTCTCGCTCAGAGGTCCTGCCCGGAAGTTCCCTGTCAAGGTATTCGTTTGGGCTGGCGTAATAACCGGTGTTCTGGCCTATCGTGAAGATAAGCCAGTCTGCCCCGGTCCGGCTGAACTGGTCGCAATATTTTTCAAGGTCAAAACCCCAGATGGTCTTGTTGAAGTCCTTTGTTTTTTCCTCCGCAGTGTTGCCCTGCGGAGTTATAAGGTAGTGCGTCATCAGCCCAAAAGTTCCCTTGCCCATCCATTCCGCCGCGTGCCCCATGAATCTCCTCTTTTGATTACAGTGATTTTTAAAAAATGATTACGGTGATTATATTAAGTATCGAGAATCAAGCAGAAAAGTAATTCGTGGAAATTCGTGTTAATTCGTGGTTAAATGTTTTTATTTTAGCTTGGAGAGGAAGTCCCGGATCTTGTTTGTATAGCTGCCGCCCTTGACCTCGTCCATTGTCGCGGTGAACACCGCGGCATGTTTCTTGCCGCATGCAGCCTCCATGTTCGGTATGCCGTTCCCGAGATCTTCTCCGCCCGAGGTTATAAGGAACGCGACCTGCCTGAATTTGTCCTTGTTTTTCGCGATATACGATCTTAACGGGCTGGACATCTTCCCTCCCCACCACGGAGTGCCCAGCACCACAACATCATACGCCGAAGGGTCTTTCTTTGTTTCCTGTATCGGAGGTGTCATTTCCCTGACGCCCTCCATCCCCGAGCGCAGCCACCCGAACAACCCCATTCTGCTTTTCACGTCCAGTATTTCCTCGGTATCGCTTCCCAGCTCGCCCGCTATGTAGTTCGCTGCTTTCCTGGTCGTCCCGGTCCTGGAATAAAACACCACAAGAATTTTCTTAGCCATGAACACCCCCGCAATAAAATTATCCGGGCGGGCAAGCCCGCCCCTACGCACTCGCAAGGCTAAAGCCTTGCCCTACGTAAGACGTATGACGTTCGACGTATGACGGCTATTTAATAAGTATGTCGGGTCTTTTAAGGGAAACGCCGCAGCACCCGCACCCGCACCCGGTTTCAACCATTGGCCAGCCGGGCACCGCGCTTATAACCTTTGTTTGGTCAGGATACGCGATAACCGTATCTTCGGATTTTGTGCCTGTAATGGAGGGGTTCCACGCGAACGCCTGGTTTTCCCGGACGATCTCCTTGCTGCCGGACATCCCCCTGTAATCCCTTCCCTCATATCCGGTCGCGCCGCCCTGGTGGTGCAGTTTCCACTCATCCGCGAAACCCGTATCCTTGTAAGTTTCAACCGCGCATTTGAATATGTCCGAGACCCTTACCCCCGGCCTTGTAGCCGCGATGAAGCAGGTGTCAACTCTTGTCACGGCATCATGTTTGCGGCGCAGCTCAGCGGACAGCTTGCCGAAATGCACGAGGCGGGTAAGGGAAGTGATCAGCCCCCATTTCCTTCCGCACAGCACGACCATGACGTATTTTTTCACGACCTTGTCCGTCGGGATCGGGTGGCGGTACTTGCTTATGCGGTCATCCGCGGCTATAAGCAGGACCGTGGGCACTATTCCCTTCGCAAGCAGGTCCTCACCAAGCCTTCCCGCGATCTCATGCTCGCTGTCACCCAGCTTTACCGCTTTGCAGACCCTGCCCATTGACTTGCCGCATTCGCCGCCCAGCCATTCATAACGGCTGATTTCTTCCGGGGTCAGGGAATAGCGGAGCCCTGAAAAATCGCCTCCCAGGGATTTAGCCCCCGGCAAAGGAGTGTCTGACGCCAGCTTGTTGAGCGGCAGGACCTTTTTTATGATCTCGACCTTCTTCGCGTCCTCCCACCACATATGTGAGAGTATCCTGAATTCCTGCGGGCTTTCCTTCAAAGAGCAGCACCCGTGTTTCTCTACCTCTTCGTTCTTTATGCGGCCTGCCTCAATGTTGGTCGTTATCACGTAATTCCTGTTCTCTGTCACGAGGACCGAGGCAACGCCCGCGTCGCTGCCCATCACCACAAAGTTATCCCCGCCGCAGGTGATCCAGGAGAAATTCGCCTGCTTTGTCAGCAGCACTCCTTTCAACCCTTTCTCTTTCATATAATCCCTTACCCGCTGCAATTTAACCTTTACTTCATCCATTTTTATCCTCCGTATTTATTGATTACAGTGATTTTTAACTGATGAGCTTTGCTTCGCAACATTCTTTGTGGGCCATGTCGATAAACGACGAATTCCAGTGATTATTTAAAGTAAATTAAAAATTAGGATTTATTAATCAGGGCTAAAGCCCTGAGTTACTCCGAAGGAGTCCCTTTGGGACAATAAATTCCTTGCCTTTGCTCTGACACGCTGACACGCTGACACGCCTTAAACGGTGGACGGTGGACCGTGGACTAATAACAATCAGATCAATAAAGACTTAAATAAATGAAAAGCGATAACGGTGTGGCCCGCAAGGTTCGGGTGGACCGGCTCACCGCAGAAGGTGTCCGCGTCGCAGTATTTCAGGTTGTTCTGGAACGCATCATGCAGCTTGACCACGGTTGCTTTGAATTCATCGCCCAGCTGCCACACTATCTCTCTGTATTTTTCAAGGTATTCAAGCACCCTGCCGCGCCACTCGGTCCTGTCGTTTGATATGTAGAACGGCTCAAGAAGGATCATCCTGCACCCGGTCCTTTCCTTTGCCTGCTTCAGGATATAGCGGTAGTTCTCCGCGTATTTCTCCGGCTTAAAGGCTTCTTCGCCGCCAAGCGAGCGGTGCAAATCGTTTATGCCGATAAGCACGCTCATCCAGTCCGGCTTGTGAAAGACCATATCGTCTTCCCACCTCATCCTTAGGTCCGGCACTGTGTTGCCGCTGATCCCCTTGTTAATGACCTGTATTTCCCTTTCCGGGAAAGCGCCGAGAATAAGGTCGTTGAAGACCTTTACATACCCGCCTCCCAGCGGCGCGGCAACGTCTCGCCTTCCGCAGTCAGTGATGCTGTCCCCGATGCACAGAAACTTCTCGCCCTTCTTCACCTTGAAATCCATGCCTGTCTCCTTTCATTCCGTCGAGCGTCGAGCGTCGAACGTCGTACGCAAATACCGTCGTATGTCGTAAGTCGTACGTTTTAAAGATTATACGTATGACGTAAGACGTATGACGTTCGACGTGAAAAGCACGACGTATGACGTACGACTTATGACGGTTTTTTTTTATTCCGCTCCCGACACGACCATGCCCTTCGGGTAATCTATCGCGAACTCCAGCACGATCTCCTTCTTCTCCTGCGGGCCGATGGAGAATCTCCACTTCATTATGCCTTTCTCGTCCGGCTCTATGCCGGACGTGGCTTTCTTGACCTTCACCACCACCCTTTCGTCCTGCGAAACCGGGACCTGGTCATAAACGGTTATTGTCTCGGCCGTCGCCTTGAAAGACTGGATGGTTATTTTATAACCATAATTTATGCGTTCCTTCGCGAAGAGCAGGAACTCCTTTTTCTTCTCGGTCAGTTTCCTTTCGCACTTCACGCGCTCGTCCACGCCCAGGTCAACGACGAACGTGTCATTAGGAACTATCTGCTGGATGTATGACCTGCCCATGTAATCAATATCCTGGAATACATTTACAGTACCTGCCAGAAAAGTATAATCCGTTATATTCGTTACCTCAGCCCTTAGAAAAGCAACGGGCGAGACCTTGGGAACAGTCACGTATTCGAACAGCGGCTTCAGGGATTCCATCGCGACAGTTACCTTTTTGGTAGTGCCGTCCCCCGGAATGCTCTCTTTTTTAAGGACTTTCAGCACCATGGAGGTCAGCGTGACCTGGGGGGCCGCGTACTGGACAGACGCCCTGACCGCTTGTTCCTTCTTTTCCATTTCCGCCGGTGCTGCGCCGGCTTTTGCCATCTTCATCACACCCAGATCGTCAAGGCTTACCATCGGCTCGATAATGCGCACGTACCACGGGTAAAGCTCAGGCGCTTTCGCCCCCATTGCCGGTTTCGCGGTTGAAAGCGAAAGCTCAACGTCCTCCCAGTCCTCACCGGTCCTCTGGACAACGTCAGCCCGGTACGCTATTTCCATTTCTTTTGTGGCAGAAACAGCCCTTACATCATAGACCGGTACCCAGCCCGCGCCCACAACAACGTATGACAGCGCGAGGTTCCAGATCCCGGGTTTTTCAGCTTCTACCGCTATGCTCACAGACCTTTTTTCAAGCGGCCTTTTCTGCTTTATCTCGTCCAGCTCCCTGCGCAAAGCCTGGAGTTTTTCCTGGCCGTTCCTTCTTTCAGCAGATACCGACTGCAAGTTCTCGTTGATCTCATTAAGGGACGAGACCATGAAGCTGAGCGCGGCCTGCCAGTTTTGCAGGTCCATTTTTTGTAAAGCCGTTTCCTTTTCGATCTTATCCGAGGAGTATTTGCCGAACGATTCCAGGAACGTGCGCTTGGATTCAAGCACCCCTGCTTTGTCCGCGAGGGATATATCGCTGTCCTCAAGCTTTCTGACCTCGGATTCAAGCGTTTTTACGCGCGCGTCCTCAGGCCTTTCCAAAAAAACCTTTTTAACGTCCATCCCGGAGATCCTTACGCTCGCAGAGCCGCTGCCGCTCACCCTCAGGGATTCCTCAAGGATATTCGCCGGAAGGTTATCGACTCTGATCTCACAGACCCCTGCCTGCAGGTCAACGGAAGCGGTCCTTGTGACCATTGCCCTGTCGGTGTAAACCGTCACAGCGCTTATCTTGGTCTTCGCGGAAATCCCCTGCTCCGCCGCAAGCCCCGGAACAACCACAGAAACGATCAACAAAACCATAACCACGATCTTCATAATCCCTCCAAAAAACCAAGATTGATTTTGCCACTGAAGACACTGTCCGCCCGTCTTTCAGCGGGCGAGACCTCGCCCCGATGATACGTCGGGGCGGGAGTTCACTGAATTCTTAAACTACTGATGTTCGCTTAATTGGTTGACGTTCTTTGGTGTCATTGCGAGGGCAAAGCCCGTGGCAATCCCATCGTTAAAAACGAGATTGCTTCGCTTGCCCGCCACGCTGCCCACCACGCTTCGCTCGTGGTTTCAGCTCGCGGCTTCGGCTCGCAAAGACAGCTGAAAAGGTATTATGCAAAATTCAGTAATGTCATTTTTCGGGGACCGGCCCCATTTCTTCCACGTATTGCCCCCACTCGGCAGTAAGCCCGTCTATTTTTTCCTTCAGCTCCTCATGCTCTTTAAGCGTGGAAGTAAAATTCTTTTTACGGTAGAACGAGGGATCGGACATTATTTTATTCAGTTCGTTCTGGCGCGCGAGTAATTTGTCCAGCTCCCTTTCTGTTTCCTCTAATTTCCTGGCAAGCCTGTTCTGCAGCGCGCTGCCGCTGTCTTTACGCGCGGGCGGCGCGGGCCTTTCCTTTTTCTCTTTATCCGAAAAAGCCGCTTTGCCGCTCTTTTCATCTAAGCTTTTTTTATACACGTAGTAATCGTAATCTCCGGGATAAAGCTCCAGCTTTCCGTTTTCCACCTCAATAACCGTGTTCGCGATCTTCCTTATAAAGTGCACGTCGTGGCTTATAAAACACAGTGTGCCGCTGAATTCGCTCAACGCCTCTATGAGGATATTCCGCGACGGGATATCCAGGTGGTTCGTGGGCTCATCCATGAGCAGAAAATTCGGCGGGCTGGCAAGTATCTTTGCCATGACCAGCCTGCTTTTTTCCCCTCCGCTCAGGACCGACACCTTATTATAGACCATGTCTCCCTTGAACAGGAACGTGCCCAGCAGTTTTCTTATATCCGTCTCGGACCGCTGGCACACTTCCTGCATGTTCTCCAGGCATGTTTTATCATGATTCAAAACGTCCAGCCGGTGCTGGGGATAGTATCCCGCGCTCACGTTATGCCCGATCTTCCTCAGGCCCTTATCCGCGTCCAGCGCGCCGGACAGGATCTTAAGGAGCGTGGATTTCCCAGCGCCATTCGACCCTATCAGGACGATCTTGTTACCCCTGTTTATATCCAGGTCAATGCCCCGATAAACCGCCTTGTTCCCGTAACTCTTATGTATATCCCTCAAAGATATTACCGCAAGGCCGCTGCGCTGCGGCTGGGGAAAATTAAAACGGATATTCTTTTTCTCCCTGACAACCACCACCCTTTCCATTTTGTCCAGCTCTTTTATCCTGCTTTGCACGGACGCGGCCCGGCTTGCCGTTGCGCGGAACCTGTCAATGAATACCTGCAGCTGCCTGACCTTTTTTTCCTGTTCCTTTGCCTCGGTTTCAAGCAGCTCTTTTTTCTTGTCCTTCTCTTCAATATAGCGGTCATAATTGCATCTGCGATAATCTACGAGCGCTCCCTCATCAAGGTCCACGATCCTCGTGGCCACGTGGTCAATAAAATCCCTGTCGTGGGACGTGAATATCAGCGTCCCCTTATAGGAAAGAAGGTAATCCTGGAACCAGAGCAGCGCCTTGAGGTCCAGGTGATTGGTCGGCTCGTCCAGCATCATAAGCGCGGGTATGTCCACGAGCAGTTTTGCCAGAGCTATCCTCATCATCCACCCGCCGCTGAACTCGTCGGTCATCCTTGAAAGGTCTTCTTCCTTAAAACCGAGGCCTGCCAGTATCCTCTTGGCCCTGTGCTCCTGATCGTACCCGCCAAGCTGCTCAAACCTTGTCTGCAGCTCCCCGTGATCCCTGAGAAGCTGCTCCTGGCTATGGCTGCCCTGCCCTGAACCTGCCGCGTCCGCCAATCCTGCTGGGTGGAAGCTTGCGAATGGTTCAGTGGCCGGCGCAGAAAGCCTGCCCATCGATTCTTCCATCTTTTTCCGCAGGACCTTTATCTCTTTGGAACCGCGCGTAACTTCGTCCATCAGGACCGAACCCCTTATGACGTCCACTTCCTGGGGCAGAAGCCCGATACTGATATCCTTTTGTATGATCATTTCCCCGGAATCAGGCTGTTCGTCGCCCATTATGATCCTGAACAGCGTTGTTTTGCCCGCGCCGTTGGGACCTATAAGCGCGATCCTCTCGCCCTTGTTCACGGACAGGGAACAGCCGTCGAACAGTATCTTATCCCCGAATTTCTTTTTGAGTTCCTTTATCTGCAGCACTTGATACTCCTAATCTTCATTAATTAATACAAATGCATTAAGTAACTTGTCGTTGCGAGGAACGGTGGTGACGAAGCAATCCGACGAAGTCGTTGCGAGGACAAAGCCCGTGGCAATCTCTTATATTGCCACACTCACTTTGTTCGTTCGCAATGACACTATCAGGTTATTTTATGCGTTTGTATTATTTAGCTTGAACAATCAGTCGAGTTGAACACTCTTTTTCAGTGAACAATCAGTTTGGTGAACAATCATTTTCTTTGAACAATCTTTATTTACCGACCACCCGTTTGATCAATTCAAATGTTTTTCTGACTCCCGCGTATTCATCGCCGTCCTCCGGGCAGCTTTCAACGCCCCAGCATCCCTTGTATCCGCTGTTGACCAGGATGCGGATAGCCCCGGGAATGTCCACGGAAGGCTCGTTGCCGTCCTTGTCGAACGAAAAGGTCTTTACGTGGGTAGCCCTTGCGTATTTAGCGCACATCTCCCAGCCCTTCTGCTTCATTCCCTCAGCCCAGTTATTCGTATCAAAGAGCTGCACCAGCCCCGGCACCGCGTCCAGGATCTTCACTAATTTTTCCGGGATTATTGACGCCGCCCAGTGATTTTCTATCAGGACCTCAAGCTTTTTTTGCCCGGCGCGTTTTATCAGGTCTTTGTAGCCTTCAACTATGATATTGAACATATCAGCCGGTGTTTCAGGAGAATCACCGTGTCTGGCGGATAAACGGCCGTCCTGGGACGGTAACGGCATTTCAGCAGAACCGCCGCAGTCAATGCGCACCTGTTTTGCGCCGAGTTTTCCGGCAATTTCCAGCCAATGGCCGGCAAAGGCGCGGTTTGCCTTGCGGGCCTCGGGAGTCGGCTCATATATATGCGCCCCGTCCACGGCAATGCACCCGAAAGGCAGGCGGACTGCTTCAGCGGCAGCCTTTACGCTGTCAAGGTATTCGATCTCCCGTGCTGAGAGCTGGACGGAAAGATCCGGGCCGGAACAACCCTTTTTAAATGTTTCCGCGTCCGGCACTCCGGCAAAGTGCGCGTTCCACGGATCAAGCTGCGTGCAGCCCAGCTCCTTGCAATCAGTTATATATTTGAACATATCCTGCTTGCCGTCCGCTAAAAGCCTGTGAAAACTGTATGAACATATGCTAAGCTCCATAATCCCCCCATTTTTTGTAAATTAATTACAACCGTCCCCCATATTGTTTCTTTTATTTTATTGTCTTTTATCAGAGAAGACTCGGCTTCCAATCTCTTTTTTCTTACTTGCTGAAGCCAATCAGAGTCTATCTGTGAAATATCATAATTTATTTCTACTACTTTCTCTTCTTTGACCTTTTCCCGTTTAAGCCTAAAAAAATCCTCAGGTAAAATTACGCCAAATGGCTTTCTTCTTACCATTTCTATACCTCATTTTGTTGACATTTTCAGAGAAGACCTGTCCACAAATCTCATTTCTAATTTCCACCTTTAGATGAATTGCAAGATGGACAAGCTACTTGTCCATTTTCTATAGTTGTTTTCCCGCCTTTAGACCAAGCGACAATATGATCACATGCCCAATCATCCCAAGTTAAATTTTCGCCCTTACATTTAATTTGTAATTGACATATTCCTTTATCTCTTCTGAATATTACAAGTTTTTGTATTTGTGTAAAATTTCTATTATTATCCTTTCTAGATAAATTCGGGTATTTTTCTAATAAATTTCTTAACATAAATTCCATTCTCCATTTAATTGAATCAACGCTATCAGTACTGTGACTAATTTTGTCTTTGTAAATAATCCACTCTGAATCTGCTTGGTCTTCTGGAATTAATTCATTTTTTATTCTTATTTGCTCAAATTCTACAAACCATTCAAATAATTTATCTTTAATTTCGGATATAACATATTCTAGTTGTAATTCTCTTAAAACACAATATAATGATATAATATTGTATCTTTCTAATTCCGGGGTTTTTTCTTTAAAAATTTCATTAAATAAATTTAAATTTCTTTCAATTGCTTTTCCTACTTCAGATTTTTCATCGAATTCTATTCCTTCTTGATACATTTTATTCAAATCAGCATTTTTAATATTTGTTGGTCCGCCATTACCTTCTAAACATATCATTTGAGCCACAATTAAATCGTATGTGAAACGCCTATTTTCAAATCCAACCTTTGAAAAAAAATTATGATCTGCTAATTTGTGTACAAAATCTCTCATATTACCGGGATATGCATTTCTTTTTTCTTGTGCTTTGAGTGTTGTTCCGTTCTGTAATCTTAAAAACATTTCTCTAACTTCATCTTCATCAGTATTTTCTAATATAATAATATTTAAATTATAAATATCAAAAACTTTTCTTAAATCGTCAGGTAATTCTTTATAACCACAGTTTGCAATCTTGAATCCATCCACGGTATCAGCATCTTTGGGTAATTTAAACTCTCCATTAATAAAATCCCAGATTGCTCGTAATCTTTGTTGACCATCAACAACATCATATTTATCTGGTTTAGAACTAACTTTTCTCCAATAAAATTTGGGCACATCATATCCTCTAAGTATACTATCAATTAATAACTGCTTTTGAGCCAATCCCCATACCAGAGGTCTTTGAAAATCTGGTTGAGTATTTATTCTTTCTTTTGTTCCATGAACTGTTACAAGAGGCCAATTATCTTTTTTCAATTCCATTTTATACCTCCATTAAGGTTTAAAAATATGGTTCTTCTCCAAATGTTGTCGGCCAATGTAATATATACTCATATATGGAATAAGGGCTTTGCTCCACGACTACGCTTCAGCGCACGCAAATTCTGAAAGCCTGGATGAGGGTCACACGATTGCTCTAAGGGGAAGTCCTTCTGGAATTCTCTTATCGGGGCGCGTCGAAACAAGTTTCGTCGGTCAGTTCCAGTTTTCCTCCTTATCGCAATCGGGAATTTGCTGCTGCGCCTGCGCTTATGTCTGCTGCGCAAAGGCCCTTATTATATACTCATAGTATTTATTGTATTATACGACAACATTTGGAGAAGAACCCCTTTTTTAACTATTGTAAGCCGAGTTGACATTTTCAGAGAAAGCTTGATACTTTTTTTATATTCGTAATATTTGATGTCAGTTTTTCCAGCATACCGCCTTTACTAGCAAACCCAATAACAACTTCATCAGCCAATTCAATCATAAACCGATTTCTTTTTTCAGCTGTTTCTGCCGTTACCCGTTTAACATTGTTTTCAAACGGGGTAACGATCAATAATCTACCGGCATCGATTGCCGTTTTTAAATCCGGTTCTACCTTGTCTTTCATTCCACGCGCCAAAGCTATAATAACCGGTTGTTTACCGGCAAGTAAGTAATGAAACACATCTTTCTCAATCTTCGAATGAAAACCACTGATAACACAGTTACCTTTGTTACGTTGTTCGATTGCCCAGTCGTAGCACTTGAGCACCATCGAAGCAAGAATTTCCCGGCTACAGAGAAATGCTGTCTTGCGCAGTTTGAGTAATTCCGTATTGCCGAGCGATGAAACAATCATTTCTTGTCCCCGCTGCCCAATTTCTTGCTCGTGCGATATCTTTCCAGGTCCTTTTTTACTTCACTGATTAACTGCTTTTCTGTTGGCAGATACAACTGATATTGACTCGTCAAAATCGTCTTATTATTTTCCGGGAGGGCAAATTTAACCGCTGTATTATTTTTATCAGCGCAAAGTAAAATTCCGATAGTCGGATTTTCTTTCGGTAACTTTTCAGTGCGGTCGTAGTAGTTCACATACATTTGTAGCTGTCCTAAATCCTGATGTGTGAGTTTTTGCGTTTTGATCTCAATGACGACAAAACACCGTAGCAAGCGGTTGTAAAACACCAAGTCCACAAAAAACTCATCATCTTCTAAGAGTATCCGCTTTTGTCTTGCCACAAAAGAAAAACCATTTCCCAATTCCAGCAAGAAAGTTTGAAGATGATTAATTATGGCAGTTTCGAGTCCTCTTTCATAGTATTTTGCTTTACGCTCCAAACCAAGGAATTCTAACACCATTGGGTCTTTGATAATTTCTTGCGGATCTTCGGGTATCTTCTCTTTGCGAGCTACAGATAAAACCGCTTCTTTATTGTTGCTTAATAGCAATCGTTCATACAACCCTGAGTTTATCTGTCTTTCCAATTCCCTCCCAGTCCAACTATTATTACCTGCTTCGAGCAGATAGTATTCTCTTTTATCCTGATTCCCAATGCGTAACAAAAGCCGGTACTGGCTCCAGTTCAATTGCGAACGCAGTGCGTTCGCAATTGGATAAGTACGATAAAATTGGCGGCTGATTTCCAGAATTCTTACTGAGAAACCGCTCCCGTATTCTGGTTCCAATTCTTTAGCTAAGTTCTTGATAAGATAATCACCGTAATCGGCTCGCTCTTTACCCTGCTGTTCTTCTTCAAAAATTGACTTGCCTATGTGCCAATACATAAGTACCCGTTGGAAATCTACGCTTCGAACAGCTTTCGCGCGCGATTGAGCAATGATTTCTTTGATTTCAGCTATAAATAATTTACGCATCAACATTCTCCTCTTTTATTCATTCCCCGTTCTCTCCGCTGTCCAATTCCTTGCCCATACGGTATTTGATGTCGTAGTTGATGATGAAATCCAGCTCTTCGTGGGTGAAACCGTAGTGCTGGGCAAGAAGACAGTCAATCTGGTCGATGATGGGCTTGGAAAGTTTTGGATAGTATTCGTCATAAATTACTTTGCCGGTTGCTTTATAGTACGTTTCCTTCCGATATTTGTTAGATTCAAGGCTCTGATTAAACTGCTTATATAAACCATCTGATTTTAACTTGAGATTACTCAAGGGGAAATAATCAATCTCTCTTTTTACTAAATCTCTACAATTGGAAAAGACAATAAACCACCAATAGAAAATTGAGGCATTCAAAGCAACCCCCGCATTCTTCATGGATTCTTCATCAATGAATGCAATGCTCTTTACATGAATTGAGTTTTTTTCACCATCTTTTTCATTCCAGAAATATGGTTCTTTTTTCATCGCACGAATAAAATATCTTGGGGCATTATGAAAATAAATAGGTATGCCGCTTTGTCTTATTTGAAAAGACAGAGGTTTGTTTGTGACACATTTATCATGTATTTGTTTTTCGATTTGCCGACTAGCCTTGATTATTGAATTGGGTACTTCTGTTTTAATATTCCCAACATATTCAACCATATCAAAAAGATATTCACGGCATTCAGAAGCCCACCTATGATAATTTGATGTATATATGTCAGTAGAATTATTACTCGATATGTAAATTAGAAGTCTTTGATCAACTCCATCAAATAATCTTGAAGGTCTTATGTCATATGAAGAAAGCCACAATCCTTGTTTTTTTAAAATTACAATAAGATTGGACATCCTATCAGTGCAAATGGAAGAATGTGGTATAATCATTCCAGATTTTGATTTATCACCAATAAGTGAATAATTTCTCTCGATCACTGGCGCATATAGATTCCCACATTCAGATGTTTTGTAATGGTTTAATATATAATTTATCTTCTTTAATTCCACATAAGGCGGATTCCCAATCACTACATCAAACCCGCCCTTGCCCGCGATAATCTCATAAAATTCCGCGAACCAATGAAAAGACTGATTTATGGCAAGCCATTGGTCATATTTCATATTAGCGTAATACTGTTTGTGCAAAAGCTGATTCAGCTCATTTCTCAATTTATTCAACCGGTCGTTCAAATCGTCTTTAGCTGTTTTAAAATCCTCAAAGTTGGCATTGCCTTGAAGCTGAATCTCCTTATATCTGTCAAAAGCTCGCCCAACAATATCGCATTTTTCTAAAATTTTTGGCTTCCCCAAATACCCATCAATGGTTTCTGCCAAAACCTTATCCAATTCGTTTTCCGTTGCATACCCCAAAAGCGTATTTCCTGCGCGGATATTAAAATCCACATCGGGCAAAGGCTCTAACCCCAGGTTCGGCTTGCGGTAGTCGGCGTCAACCGTTGCTACCAGCTTTAAAAAGAGCCGCAGTTTGGCGATTTCCACCGCCTCATTCATTATATCCACGCCGTAGAGATTATTCAGAATAATGGACTTGTAAATGAAGTATTGTAGATTCGGATGTTCCGGCATGTTGACCCGAACAAGCGTCTCTTCAAAAAACTTATACTTACCTTTTCCTGATTCATCAATAAAATTCTTCATTCGCTTAATACACGCCTCATAAAGCGGCTCAAGGATATTCATCGCGGCAAAAAGAAACGCGCCCGAACCGCAGGTAGGATCTAATATCGTAATACCGGACAACGCCTTATAAAAATTACGGATAAACTCGGTATCGTCGGTCGTTTCAACCACATCCTGAACGAATTGACGGATATTAAGGTTGTAGGTGATAAAATCATTGATCTCTTTGATTTCACCGTTTTCTATTTTCCCTTTTATATCCGCATAGCGTTTACGCCGCTCAATGACTTCGCGATAAATTTCTGTCGGCAGGGCAATATCCGAAGGCGCGGGTTTATTCCACTCTTTGCGAACTTCCCAAAGCCAGGGACCTTCGCCATCCACCACTTTCTTTTCCAGTTTCGGCGCAAAACCCTTTTTGATTTCCGCGGGTAAGTCATCAGACAAACCGCCGCTTTCCGGCACGCCGTATTTCACCGCGTCATAAATGTACTCGTCCCCGCTTGCCTTCACCATCTGCCAGAGCCAGCTACCATCGACAAAGGCTTTGGAATACTGCCGTTTTACTTCGTCAAAGAGCCAGGGGATTATGCAATTCTTGCTAATGTAGTCGGTAATGTCTTCTTTGGTATAATAGGCGCCCATCTGGGCGCGGTCGTTGATGTATTTCTCAAAGATATAGCCAATCACATCGGGGTTGATGTCTTTGCCGCTGGCAGTTTCACGGGTATCGAGATGCCATTCATATTGGTCAAAAAAATCAAAGAGCTTTTCAAATGCTTTGTCATCAATTTTGATTTCTTTGAAGGTTTTTTCAATTTCGTGCTCGTCAAAAAGACCGCCGTTAAGGTATGGAATTTTGCCAATTTCTACTTCCAGATTCTTAGTGTGCTCCGGTGTTCCCAATCCTTTGTGAAAGAGAGCAAGCAGAAAATCGCGGTAAAAAGAATAAAACTTGTTCTTTCCCTTTTTCTCTTTGCACTCTTTGAGCTTATCCTGCAGGTAGTTTTTATCGTTATCCAGAAATCCTTTTTTCTGAATGAAATAGCAGAACATCAGGCGGTTCAGCATCAGCGAGGCGTACCAGTCCATATTAAGCTGATCGTCTATCCCCTGTATGAATTTCAAAAACGCGATGTGTTCTTTTTTAAAACTTTCATAGAATTTCTTAGTAACGCGTTCGTTGTTTTGTTGAAAGTTTTCCGCCACCCGTTTGGTGACATCTATGATTGTTACCTTTTCTTCTTCGTCTAAAGTGAAAAATAAACCGCTTGCCCGTTGATAAAGTAGTTCTGGGTCTTGTGTTATATCATAGCGAGTTTCGCTGATCTTTGTCGGACTTCCGGCTTTACGCACCGCGAGTTGCCAGACCTGTTCTCTTTTATGTTCATCAATAAAAATAATGAGATGCTCCTGAAAGAGTTTGGTTACTTTACCTTCAATTTTCTTGCGTGTTGCCGAGTCGGGCAGTTTGTTCCCTTTGGCAGGCTCGCAGACAAAAATCCTGAAGCCGCTTTTTTCGGCAATTCCAGTAAGGTTAAAAGAAGCAACATCGACTATAACCGGTTGTTTTGTGTGGTCATTATTCCAACCCATTTCGTTAAATAGTTCTCTGAACTGAAATGCCTTGATATATACTGAAAATTCTGCTTTAGTAATCGCCATATTTTACTCTCCGTTTTTCATTCCCATTGAGCATATAATCTGCGGCAGACGGTTTGCCTGTTCTTCATTGTCGGTAATACATAATTTATCGTCATCCCGAAGCGATATCACAAGGTTTGCAAGACTATCGTCCGATATTCCCGCTTTGAGCTGGCGATTCAGCGTGTCCCGCGCGAATTCTTTAAGCGGATATTTAAAAATATCATCTACTGCTTTTTTCATTTCTTCGGTGACAAAGAGTGAACTTTCATTTTCTTTAAAGTAACGGTCAAGGCGCATATAAACCCGATATTTGACTCCGGTCTTTTTACCGAGTGAGCTTCCCGCTGTTACTTCTTCTTTGCTGATAATATCCACCGCGGTTTTCACAATCTTGTGATGGTCAGGCAGTTTGTAGAGCGGCTTTGTGTCCTTGCCGCATTCGGCAGCCCTCAATATGGTAAGTTGCGACCGGGTAATCATTTTTTCATTTGCGCCTAACCATGCGAGAACATCGTTGTCATCGGAAGTCCGGGTATAAACAATTACACCTTCCTTCTCTTTTTCAAAAGTATTCTCTTTTGTCGCATAAACAACGTTTGGCATATCAGAAATAGTTTTGGAAAGGGTTGCGTCACTATCCAAAGCGTTTTTCCAGATTTGATACGCATACGAGGCAAGATCAACCTCGGTGTCATCCTCTTCGTCGAAAATACCGGATTTCTCATTATAAAGATCCCGAATATTTATCGGGTCGCCGTCAAAAAAGGTTTCATCTGCTCCAACGACTTCCGCGTTCTGCTTAATTCTCTCCCTCAGGCGCCCGCGCAGATTAATTATCTTTTCAATACCGTCTTCAGGCAAGAACGAGTAGCATAGTATCTTATCGAATTCCTGGCCTATACGGTCAACACGGCCTGCCCGCTGAATAAGCCGAATAATTGCCCAGGGCAGATCATAATTTAAGATAATATGCCCATCTTGCAGATTTTGCCCCTCACTGAGCACATCGGTGGCAATAAGCACCCCCACCTCATTTTCAGTGCCCTTAATTTCCGGTTTTTCATTGCTGACCGGGCTGAAACGGTGAGCATAGTCTGTGGGATTTTCACAATCGCCGGTAACACATTCAATGCTTTCAACGCCTCTTTTTTTCAGCTGTTCATACAGATACCTGGCGGTGTCGGCAAATTGCGTAAAAACCAGGACTTTTTCTTTTTTATGGGTGGTATTAATAAGATCATACAGCGCGTTGAGTTGCCTGTCTTCATCAGGATCCCATTCTTTAGCAACGGATAATATCTTGATAATTTCGCGGCAATCATTGATAAGCAACTTTTTAAGATCTGTTATAAAAAGATCACTTCGTATCCATTCAACCCGATCCATGTATTTCCCGGTATAAAATTCATATACATGTTTAGCTCGCTTGAGATATTCTTCTTCGCTCAAAATAAATGAAATGCTGTTATCCTCGCCGTCTCCATCCGTATCGTTATCTTCAATAAAATCATCAAAATTTTCTACGATATTTTTTCCGACAGGAACAGGCAAATTATTTCCGACGGCATAGATAAACACGAAGTTACGGAGTATATGGCGGGAAAGAGAGAGCAAAAAGGAATAACCGCTGCTTTCAAGCCGTTTGAATAGATTGGTTCGGCAGAAACCCATCAGCCGTTTCCCGGCCCGGGAAAGATTAACTATGGTTAGTTCTTCGTCTTTTGTAGGTTTTATCGCAGATTTTGGGTTAATATAATTCCCAAGCCCATATCTTGGCAAGCCAAGGCCGTTTATGGTATCAACGATCTTGTCTGAATAGAGCCTGGCATACGGATCTTTCTTGTCATCCGGATCGAATGTGTATTCTACTTTTTTGGGAACACGGTCGGGGAAATAGAATTTTTTTCCACTCGAAAAAGTCAGGTATTTGCGGCCGTTAGCATTGTCAGTGGCCGCATAATTGGTTTTAATAAAACTGCGCGTTCTTCTCACCAGATATAACCGCATCAGCTCGCGCCAGTCATCCGAAAAAGGGCTCTTCTCGAATGCTTTAATGCTTCTGATAAATGTTTCTGTATGGTTTGCCGTAAAATGCACCTGCCCGCCAATACTTTCGATATACCTTTCCGGACTGATGCCAAGGTCTTTGTCATCGGACAGGAATAACCGCAGCTGATTGGACAAATCAACGTAGGACTTGTTGTAGGGGGTTGCCGACAGCAGGATAACCTTGCTTTCGTTTTCCTCAAGATAGGATTTGATTGAACGGTAGCGGCTACCTTCATCATTACGCAGATTATGGCTTTCATCAATAATAACAATCCGGTAACGCCTTAAATTAGGAAGCTGTCTTTGCACCATGCTCTGCGAGATAACCTTGGCATGCAGCTGATATTTATGGACATAGCCCTCCCACATGTCAACAATGTTCTTAGGGCATATAATCAGCGTTTCAAGAAAAAAGTCTTCTTCAAACATTTTTGCAAGCGCAGTTGCGGTAATTGTTTTACCCAGACCAACAACATCACCGATCATCACGCCGCCGCGCTTATGAAGATGATGAGCTGCCACTAAAACAGCTTTTTGCTGGAAATCCAGCAATTCCTGTTGGAATATCCTGGGTAGTTTGTATTCACCAATGCCTGCGCGAGCTTCACGAGAGAGGTGGTAAGCTATTTTTAAGTAGATATGGAACGGTGACACCAACCTGTCAGCAGCCCAGCTTTCATCTATAATCTGTATCAATTCATCTGTAATGTCTATGCATTTGCTGTCATTCCACCGGTCATCAAACCATTTTGCAAGCTTGGAGGCGGCATCCTGATCCATGACATCAATATTCAATTCGCCTTGATTGGATAGGCCTGCGAAGGTAAGATTGCTGCTTCCAAGAAAACCAATGACTGGAACTCGGATATCATCACTCATAGCCAGGTAGAGTTTTGCGTGAAGTTGATGCTTTAAATGGAGTTTAACAACAACCTTTTTTTCTTTAAGCTGAGTGCTTAATTTTCGCAGATATATCTCATCACGTTCTGACGGTGCTCCAATGGTCAATTGTTCTTTAAATTCATAAGCGAGTTTTTTCTTCAATTTAATCATTTCAGCTTGGTCGATTATACAGGTATCGTCCCGTAAAAAAGAATCTCTTAATGTTTCTAAAGGCAGCTTCTGCATCCCAACAAGAAGCCGGCAATACCTGTGAACTTGGTCATTTTTTTCTGTTACTGGCATACCGACGAATGCGTCAACTTTATCGGCTATTTCATGCCAACCGCGAAGATTAAAATAGCCAACGCAAAAATCGCCGCGTTTTGAGAGTTTTAAGGTTTCGGCCAACCCGGCTGAAAGTTGATTTTCAATATTGTCATAGATTTTTGGCATTATATCCTCCCATAAAAAACTGGTGTCAGGTCTTGAGTTGTGAGTTTGCCCTAATTTTGTTCATAAACAATGAAAAATAATGTCGGACACCCTCCACCAAGATTGGCCTGGAAGGGGAAATAATGGGGACGGGTTCATTTATTCGGGCGTGATCCTCCAAACTGACTGGCGGATCTTCGAAAAGCTTTATCCTACGAACATAAATGTCTCGATAAATCACGCCCCTACAAATTCGCAACCTGAAGGTTGCGGCTACATAGAAATGTGCGATAAATCGCACCGCTACAAAGGGCAAGCAAGCCGCTGAACCATTCGCAAGCTTCCACCTACGTTAAACCAAATGAGTCCAAGATTTTCCTATTCGGAAAGGACTCGTTTAAACTCCGGCGGACACGGCAGGTTCAGGGCAAAGGGGAGAGGAAACTCTTCGGGCGTGATGAATCAAGACCCTTTTCGGTGACTTTTTCAGTCCCCCGATTTAAAGTATGTTCTTTTGGGACATCTTTCTTCAATTTGAGACATAGGCTTCGCATTGAATTAATTAGAACTATCTCAGACTTTTCGCCGGGCATTCAAGCAAATTTTATCCGACATTTTATCCGACATCGGCTTTATCCGCCATTTATCAAAAACTGGTGTCAGGTCTTGAGTTGTGAGCTTGCTTTGATTTTGTTCATAAACAATGAAAAATAATGTCGGACACCCTCCACCAAGATTGGCCTGGAAGGGGAAATAATGGGGACGGAAGTTCACAGTAATGCGACCAGGATAAAATACGAGACACTGTCTCGGAAATCTTGAACAACCTGGATTTCTCCAACAGCTTGTTGGAGAAATGGAAAATTTCGCAATTATGCTTATTTAGAACCATCCTTATTATTGTTCTTTATCATCTTTACATTCCCGGCAATTTTTTTGTCTTCGGTTTTAAACCGGCGCTGCAATTTTTTAATGTCCTCCTCCGGAGGCAATGCCTCGGGTTTTATGCCGTTTTTCCCAAGCAGATCCCGGACATCCTTATTATTCTTTACGTGCTCGCCTGTAATAGCCTGCTCGCCGCGCAGATCATTCTTTTTTGTATTAAAACTGGTAATTTCCGCGGCAAAATCTTTGGCTTTAATGGTTATGGTCGGTAAAAAATCAGCTAATGGCCGCTTATCCGGTATGCCAAGTTTCTTTTTCATTTCCAGCGTAGTATATCCGCCAAAAAGCGCATGGTCACCCTTGCTGCGCAACCGCGCGAAACCTTCTCCGTCAACGCCTCGCTCATAAACAATACCTGAAAGCTTTGATTCAGTATCAGCCAGCCTTTCGCGCGCGCGTATCCGCTCTGCTAACGCAATACGCTCTTCCAGTAATTCCTGCCTGCGGGTCTGAATAGCGAAATAGCTTTGAGCGAAAGCGATCTGTTCCTTGCCGGAATCGCCATTTTGAGCAATAAGATAACAAGCGTAGCGGGTAAGCATAATGTCGTCGACCTGACGTTCACTGCCCGAACCAAGCTTGACCATTTTGTTGACATCAACGAAATGGTCCGCGATGCTCTGCCTGGAATTAAAACACGCGGTCTTAGCCTTTTCAACAACCAGCAAGAAATTACGCCAGTCCGTATAATCCAATAATTTTTGCAGATCCCTCGCCATCCAATATTCAACACTTTTCTGGGTATACGCTGACTCCTCGAATATTTTATTTAACTGGATAATGATCTCTTTTTTCACGATTTATCTCCTTCTGTATAAAAGCTTGGGTGCCTGGTCTTGGCCCGCCCGTAAGACGGGCGAAACCTTCGCGGCTACATTAGGTGCGTTCGGGGAACGGACCCTGCAAATACACGCAACCTCCCTCCTTAAAGATTGGCGGGTCTTCGAAAAGGTTGCGGCTACCTCAGGGGCAAGCAAGCTTGCCCCTACGCGAAAAGCAACCATATTCGGGCGTGATCCTCCAAACTGACTGGCGGACAGGGGAATTGAACCCCTACAAAGCTTATAGGATACCACTTTTGCCCAAAAGTGGTGTCCTTTATAATACCACTTTAGGTGACACTTTTATTAACTGTATGACCGCTCAAAGACCGCTATAAGAATCCCTCTGTGTCTCCCTTTATAAAAGGGAGAGCGGGCGTGATGAATCACGCCCCTACAAACGCAAACCTCCCTCCTTAAATTGGCCTGGAAGGGGAAATAATGGGGACGGGTTCATTTATTTCAACGCAACCTCCCTCCTTAAAGATTGGCGGGTCTTCGAAAAGGTTGCGGCTACCTCAGGGGCAAGCAAGCTTGCCCCTACGCGACACATAAATAGCAGAGCCCTCCATAAAAATTGGCGGATTTTCAACAAGCTCTGCCGCTACAGAAATACGCAAGCCTAAAGGCTTGCCCTACGAAAAATAGGATATAATGTGCGACGAAACGTCGCACCGCTACAAAACGCAGGCTGAAGCCTGCGGCTATCATCCCCTCACCTTAATTTATTTAACCAGAAGGAGCTTCCAGGCGAAAGCCCTGAGGTTAATTGTGAATTCCTGCCCGGCCAGGGGAATTGCATCGCCTGTCAGCGCGTTTGAAACCTCAAAACCTTTTTTCAATTTCAGTTTAAGGGGATCCAGTTTTATAACTGCATCCATGGTGCTGTCGGTCAGGTTCGAGACAACGATCAAAGCTCCCTTTTCATTCCTGCTGTATATGCTCGCCTTGACCCCTTCGGGGCAGGTTATATAACCTTCGTTTTTCCAGTATGGAAGCCACGCGCAGTCTTTCTCGCCCACGCCGAAATTTTCCTGGGCTTTCCAGACCTTGGTCACCACAGAGGTCGGGGACGGGCGGCAGGCAATGTCGTGGAGCAGGGTTATCGAAAGCGCTGCTTCAAGGCTCCATTTCCCGCCTGGATAGACCAGGAACTGTGTCGGGATCCCCCAGTTCGTTCCCATAAACTCAGCCCTGAAAGCGCCCAGGGGGAAGACCTCAAGGATCTCACTCTTGGTTTTGCACTGCGCGAGCCTTGCCTGCATCCATTCGCCGTCCCACAAAGAAGTAGCGAAGGATATCGTTGGAGCTATGACGCAGGTTGAGTTGTGCGCGTCCACGAACCCGCCGTTCTTCGTGCAGACGGCGTTCAGCCTTTTCATTATGCTGCGCACCGCGAATATCGGGTAGGTGGTTTTGACCTTTCCGTCCTTTACGTACCCGCACCCGTGCGCGGCGTTCGCGCAATCCCATGGCTCAACTGTGCCGTCAAGATAAACGCCGTCTATGTGGTATTTGTCGATTATGTCCTGCACTCCCTGGACTATGAAATCCTGCCAGATGCTGTTATAGCAAACGATGTAATCTACCTGGGTGGGCTTGCGCGTGTACCCGCCCTTTTTCCCGCCTCCCGCGTCCTTGCACAGGACTTCATCCCTGCAAAGGTTCCATTCCGGGGCGATGTTGGATAATTCATACCCGAAATAGACCAGGAGCTTCATTCCGAGGCGGTGACATTCGGAAACAAGGCTTTTCAGCTCTTCGGCGTGCATTTCACCGGGATAATTCTGGATATCCGTCCAGTGCTCGTGGAAAACTATGGTATTCACCCCGTCCTTTTTAAGCTTCGCGAGCTGTGACAGCGGGGCGGTATTGTTAGGTGTCGCGGCAGGCGGCTTTTCGATGCCGTAATTGGCGCCGTGCGCGATGCGCCAGTAGCGCCATCCTTCAGGATATTTCTTTACCGGAGTTCCCTGGAACCCGAAAGTATAGGTCAGGGGCGAATCCGCCTGCAGCGGGGTGGAAATAATGGAGATGCGCATTGTAACCATATCCTCGCCCATCTCAGCTCTTATCACGCTGTTCTCGTTCCTGTTATTCCATCCCTTGTCGGATTCCGCGAACCAGCCGAAACCGAGGTCCTCGTTCCCCAGCCAGAAGAACGGGGCGAACTGCATCGCCATGTTGTTCTTTAATTCCCCGGTATTCTTGGGCTGGCCGTTAAACGCGGGCCAGTAATTGAAAAGCGCGGCGAATTCTTTTTTGATAGGGACCAAAAGAGCAAGCTTGTCAATGGATAGTTTTTCTTTCGGGCTCAAAGTAAGGTCTATCCTTATCATTCCGTCGTATTCTATGAGAACGTCAGCTGAAACGTCCAGAGCGCCGTATTTGCCTGACGCTTTCATTATTACCTTTGAAGGGCTTTTTGTTACCACGGCCAGGCTCTGGCCTGAAAGCGCGACCGGCTTTTTGTCTATGACAGTTTCCAGAGTTATGGGTCCGGAGAGTATAGAGCTGCCCTGATTAATAACAGCAGAAGGCAGGAACGAGCCTGAGAAATCATATGTTCTGCCCCAGCATTTGACTTTCTGGCCGTCAATTTCCATCGGGGTCCAGGGAGCAAACACTTCATCGGTTATTCCGGCTTTTGAACCGATCCAGGGATAAACGGCAATACCGAGTTTGCTGCTTGCCTCGGTAAGAACCTTGTCTTTTTTATCAATAAGCGATGCCTTTATTTCGTATTCGCCTGCCGGAAGGTCCGCTATACCGAGTTCTGTTTCAACCCTGTATTTCGCGTCAAACTCCTTTATCTGCCCGGTCTTCAAGATCTTCCCTTCAGGAGAAACGAGCTCCACTTTCGCTTTCAGGTCCGTAGGCTTTAAAGAGCCAAACTCCTTTTTTGACGCTCCGAGCTTCACAACCGCGGTCTTTTTGACAAGGGGATACGGCACGACCTCCATGCTCAGGCCCGGGTACTGGATGGGCGCGACCTTTATCTCTTTCCCTTCTTTCTTTGCGGACACCGCGTAAGCGTAGATCTTCACTTCGTCAAGGTCGCCGTTGAAATCATCCCCCCAGCTCCTGCCTATCTTTATAGGGCTGTTGTTATTAAGGTCACCTTTCGTGCTGTCCGAAGCCTCGCCTGCCTGGATGCCGTCCACATACAAATACAGTTTCCTGTTATCGCCGTCCCTCACGCCCAGGATGTGGTGCCATTTTCCGTCAGTAAGGTTCGCTGACACTATCCCTGCCATCGAGGAGCCGTCCCAGTTCCTGAAATGGATCTCTCCCCCGGCAAGCTGGTCAAAGGTAAAAGGATACGTGTTGCCTACTTTCCCGAGGAAGTGCGCGTCCGGCGCGGGCCTCTTCGAACTTTTAAACCAGAACTCGATGGAATAGTCGTCGTTCTCACCGCCGATGTCAATGCTGTCGGAATGCGGGACCTCAACGTAATCGTTCTCTCCTCTGAAAGAAAGCGCGGAATTGCTGACCCCGGTTATCCATCTGGCATCATGTATTGTCCCGTCATTTCCTTTACCGGAAATATCTTTTACGGTATCCCCGCTGCCCTCGTCAAAATTCCACCAGCCCCACAGTTCCTTTCCCGCCGCGCGAACCTGGCAACAGGAAGCAACGCAAAAACCGAGAACAAATAACAGCAAAACAGAGTTTTTCATGTTTCTCCTTTTATTTAATGATGATTACGGTGATTTCAAAATTAACCACAGAGGCACGGAGGCACAGAGAAATACATTTTTGCCACTGTCCGCCCGTCTTTACAGCGGGCGAGACCTCGCCCCGATGGCCATCGGGGCGGGAAGGTACTGAGATAGATTGCTTCGTTTTTACTCGCAATGACCTTTCAGTGAATTCAGTGAACTCAGTGGCTAATTTCAGATTTTACTATGACTCTTTGACTCGGCGCCTGCCCGCCCTTGTCCGCCAATTTTTAAGGAGGAAATCTTACTGGGCGGGACTCTCTGACTCTTTATTTAAGCGGGCGGGCTTGATGGTCCAGGACTGCAGCTTCGCCCACCTTATGATATTCTTTCCCTCAAAGCCCTGCACGAACAGCCACTGGTCCTTGTATTTCAGGTTTTCAAAGTCCCCTGATTTAACCGCCTGGGGATAGTTATCCGCGCTTTCGATCTTAACAGTCTTCGCCGCGGGTTTCAGCATTGCTGCCGCCATCGACCTTATGAAGCTGCCCGGGCCTACGCGCGCGCTGCCGATCTTTATTTCAGACGGCACGCGCTTGAATCCCTTTACGTACTGATTTACTTCAGCGCATTTCCTGAGGAACTCGGTTTTTTTAAGTTCTATCTTTCCTTTGAAATCCGGGAAATCCGAAACAGGCCCTGCTGTTTTTTGCAAAGGGATGCAGGCAGGCAGGGAACGTTTTTTAAGCAGAATCTCAAGCGCGGATGAAAAAAGGGAAAAGATCTCGGCAGGGGAAAAATATCCTTTGCCCGGTTTCGTATAACCCAACTCTTTCACCGTGCTCTCGGCAAGGGACCTCAGTTCCTTCAACGCGACCTTTTCTTTCGCGGGAAGTTTATACTGCCTGTAAAGCTCCCCGTACGTGATCACTTCCACGCCCGGCTTCGCGAGCACCCAGTCAGTAAAATCCGTTATACCTTTTTTCAGGCTTTCAAACGCCGCCTGCGGGCGCAGGGCCGCGGGTTTCCACGCCCACGGAGCGGTATTCCTTCCGTTGAAATTCACGCCGTCCCAGAATTCCGCCGCCACGAGCTTGCAGGGATGGGTTCCCAGGACTATCAAACCGTCAGGAAGGTTCTTTTCTTTTTCATAAATGCGCTCAAAGCCGGCCTTCATTTTTTCAAAATCGCCTGTTTCAAAGTAATCATCGAACCCAAGGTTCCAGAGGATCCCTTCAAGCGCGGAGCAGTACCAAAGCGGCTTCAGTTTTGACAGAGAAGAAAGGAAAGTCCAGGTCATAACCGGGATCCCCATCTGGCACATCGCGTAAAGGACCTGGGGGGCGAACGAACCGCCGGGCTGCATGTACGAAGACGGGTGCTGGCCGAATATGTCCTCAACATCTTTTATCCCTTCCGCTTCCTTCCTTATAACCTCGTTTATCCCGTCGTCCCAGTCCATCGTGTCAAGGTATTCCGGGAACGTGGGATGCACGGAATGGACGTTGGAATGGTAGTCTGCCTCGTTCCCGCTCACAAGATTAATGATGTCCCCGCGCTTCCTTGCCTTAAGTGCCCTGGCGTATTCGGCGACAACATTGAAGCATCCCCTGATCTTTCTTTCGGCAAAGAGCTTCGCCCAGAACTCCACGGCATCGTCGTGCTGCGGGGTGATGTAGTCTTCGGTATCCAGGGAAAAAATTACGCGCACCATAAAAACTCCATTCAAAATAAGTTTACAGAGTTTACACAGGTTACAGAGGTTACAGAGTAAAAGCCGGATACAATAGTTTACAGAGTTTACAGAGTTTTAAAACTTATGACTTTGTAAACTTTATAAACTATGTAAACTATGTAAACTGTTTTACAGGATTTTAACTGTCCTGAACTGCGGGAGGTAATCCTCGTTCTTATAAAGCAGCTCCTGCGTCATCTTCTTGATCTCGCGCAATGAAAGGACCGCGGCTGAAAGCGGGTCATAGCAGATCGCCCTGTAAACAAGGGTCGGGTCCCCGGTCAGCGCCGCCTCCACAGCCATCTCCTCCACGGCTATGCTCACATTGTTCAGCGCCGCGCACTGGGGCGGAAGCGGGCCGACGTAAGCCGCGTTGAACCCCTTCCTGTTCGCGACAACAGGCACTTCAACGCACGCGTCCTGCGGGAGATTCGGTATTAATCCCTTATTGGGCACGTTGCCGTTGAATTCGTACATCTCTCCTCCCATATAGGAATTGACTATCGCGGACGCGTATTCAGCTCCCCTGTCAAGAGAGAACGGAGCTCCTTCCCTGAACCATTTCCTGACGTCTTCCTTCCAGTGTTTGTCGGCGTGCAGGTAATGCTTGACTATGTAGGCGTATTCCCCGGCGTTCCAGCCAGAGCCCTTGATCGGCGTGCAGTATTTCTTTATCAGGTCCGGGCGCTTCCTGAACCACCAGTTATATTCGGAATTGTGGCCGCTGGATTCGGTGACGTAGTAACCCAGGGCAAGGAACATTTCGTTGCGCACAAGCTCCTCGTTGTAGATCTTCTTATTCGTGAGCACGGCCTTCCGCAGCTTCGGGTAAACATCCTTGTGGTCGCACTCATACTTGATGAACCACGACTGGTGGTTGATGCCCGCGCACACGTAGGTGACCTTGTCCATCGGGACCTTTGCCCAGCTGGCTATCTGCCACGCTGTTCCCTGAACGCTGTGGCAGAGCCCGGAGAGCTTTATAAAAGATCTTCTCTGCATCGCCCTGCACAGCATTGCCATAGGATTGGTATAGTTAAGGAAGATCGCGTTGGGGCACAGCTCTTCCATATCCTTGCAGATGCTGACCATCACGGGGATCGTGCGCAGCGCCCTGAAAACACCCGATATGCTGCGGGTATCCCCGATATTGGTGTCAACACCGTATTTCTTGGGGATCTCGATGTCATGCCTCCACACCTGCACAGGCGCGGCAAGGATCGTGCACATAACCGCGTCAGCGCCTTTCAGCGCTTCCCTCCTGTTCAGGGTCGCTATCACCTTTGCCGGGTACTTGCCCCTGTCAACGATGATCTGCACCGCTTTCCTGGCGAACTCAAGCCGCTCCCTGTTAACGTCCATGAGCACAAGCGTTGAATCCTTCAGCAATGGATACGTAAGAACGTCCCTTACCAGCCCCCTCGTAAAACCCAGACTGCCCGCACCGATGAAAACGATCCTCGCCATTTGGCCTCCGATTCAGTGTCAACGTGTCAACGTGTCAACGTGTCAAAGTTAAAGCTTTAAATCGAAATCCTTGCAGTTGCTCTGACACGCTGATACGCTAATACTCTGACACGCATTTTAAACACATCCCCAGCAATCCAAAAACTGCTGACGGCTCTGTTTTATCGACTCGACCCATTCGGATCCCGCGTTCTGCGTGCAGCCCATCTCGAAAGTCGCGACTCCGTCAAACTTGCGCCGCCTCAAAGCCGCAACAGCTGCCGTCAGGTCCAGGTTCCCTTTACCCAGCAGCTGGTGCTGGTCATTTTCCCCGTCGTTGTCGTGCACGTGCAGTTCAAATATTTCAAGCGGCATGGAATATATGAAGTCCTCAACGGACATCTCCCCTCTCAGCCATTTCAGGTTCATGTGCCCCAGGTCCAGGAGCATCCCGAAACCATTGCCGCCGACATGGTCGGCAAGCGCCTTGAAATCCTCACGCGTTGTAAGGCAGGTCCCGTTCTCGACTGCCGCCTTTATGCCCAGCGGCGCTATTTCCCCGACAAGGTCCAGGATAACGCGCTTCATCACGCCGGTGTTCAGTTTTTTTTGGCCGCCTTCAACCGAATGGTACTGGTCTATTGAGAAACAAAGGACCTTGCCAGTGTTTTCGTGGAACGCCTTCACCGTTTTTATGTAACCGCCGATCTTTTCCGTAATGACTTCGCTTGCTTCGTTTGCAGTGTGGAAAGTGACGTTCAAACCGGTCTCTATGACCGCTTTGACAGCGCCTTCCTCCTCTTCCCTGTCCGAGAAGAAAGGATGCAGGCTTACAGCTTCAAAACCCGCCTCTTTGACCACCTTTATCTTTTCAGGCAAAGGCAGGTTCCCGATACCCCACTCTATGAATGATGTTATCATATTTTATTTATTATACTATGTTATATGAAAAAGTCAAGCGTTCATTGACAATTATTGTAATTTCTGATATAATAAGGTTTGATATGAGAAACGAAAGGGGATTTACCCTTATTGAGGTGGTAATATCGGCGGTCATTTTTCTGATCGCCATAGCGGGCGTCCTCTACCTTTTTCCAAGGGGTATGCGGTCCATAGCAAGAACAAAGGAGCAGACCCAGGCCGTAAACCTGGGCCAGGAAAAGATCGAGGAGATAAGAGGCGTTGCCTATTCAAGCATCACAGCAGGCATCCCCTCCTCGGCTCCGCCCTATAAAAACAGCGCTCTTTCTGACACCGCGGCCGGATGGGACCTTGCGGTAAGCCGCACCGTGACCGTGCAGGCGGTTGACGACGCCAGGGACGGCACAGGCGGGGCTGACTCCGACGGCGATATGGATGATTATAAAAAAATTTCCGTGACCCTGAAATGGGCGTCAAAAGGTGAAACGCATGAGATCCAGCTGTCCACCATTCTTACAAAAAGATAACCGGGCCGCGGGGGGTTTTACTCTCGCGGAGCTCCTGATCGCCTCTTCTGTTTCGGTCGCAATGATCGGCATCGCGCTGCTCATCCTGATCAGCAGCCTGGGCTCATATGTGCAGGGTTCAAGGCGGGCGGGGGTGGAACAGAACTCAATGCTGCAGTCCGAAAGGCTCGCGCGGGAGATCCGGCAGGCGAAGAAAATAACCCGGATAACAGAGACCGGGACATATCCGCTTTACTTAAAAATAAAATTCCTTGCCTTGAACGATAAAGAAGTTTCATACCTGTATGACGCCGAAAGCAAAAATCTTGCCCGCAAAGAAACCGGGGTGCCGGACAGGATGATAGCGCGCATATTCCAGACGCATGACGACGTGGCCTTTGCGGGCTTTGACCGGGACGGCAATACCACAACTGTCCCGGCTGATGTAAAGTCAATAAGGATAAGCCTGAAGGTAACAGACGATAAGAACGAAAATACTTCCGCGGTAAGGACAATGATTTCTCTGAGGAATTAAAAAATGCTTAACCAGAAGGGGTTTGTTTTTGAGGTGACGATATTCGTGGTGGCCGCGGTATGCCTATTCAGCGCCGTTTTTATGGGCCTCGTGGTTTTCAATACGAGAACAAGCAGGCGTATATCCTATTCGGCCATAGCGTTCTACGCCGCTGACGGCGGAATGGAGAGGGCGGTATATTACCTGAGGCAGGACCCAGACGCGGACTGGTCAAACGACGGGGCAGATCCCCTGTTCAATGAATCCGGTTACAGGGTAAGAACCTACGGCGCGTCTAAGAATTCCGTGAAGGTTGAGTCGCTGGGAACGTTCCAGGGCGTGCAGAGGAAAATTTATTCCGAGATCACGAACTTTGACGCCGTATTCACCAGTACCCTGTTCTCCGGCTCGTACATAGGCATCGAGGGGAATGCCGACGTGGAGGGAAACGCGGTGGCATCCGACACTATATACATCAGCGGTTCCGCGTCCGTTGAAACACCCCAGGCGCATACTAACGTGCCCTTGCCGGAACTGACTGACCCCGGCTATTACATAAACAAGGCGGTCGCGAACAAGATGAACGGGAATTCAGGCGCGGGCGGAAATTATTTCCAGGGCGGTTCGCCGGTGTTTTCCTCGCTGAACGGCGTGATATTCATTGATAAGAATCCAGACGGCTCCCCTGCGAACATTAACATATCGGCAAACATATCAACCGATGTTGCCTGGGCGGATTCCACATTTTTAATTATTTACGGAAATTTAATAATCAGCGGCAACGTGAATTTCAGGGGGCTGCTGTACGTGACCGGCGACCTGCAGATTGTGGGGAACGTGGAAACGAGAGGACCCCTTATTGCGGGGTCCATTTCAAAAGTGAGCGGCTCAACTGATTTGCATTGCTGGTCAAACCCAGCCTATGAAGACCCGCACGGGTTCCAATCCGGAGTAATGGCAATCAAATGGATGGAGCTTGCGCCCTGAATAGCTGAAAGGTGCCCGCCCCGATGTTGCGATGGGGCGAGGTCTCGCCCAGATTGAAATCTGGGCGGAAAAGTTAAATCAACTATCAATTGTGCCAAAATGAAACACCTACCTTATTAATTTCAATATCTCTAATCCTTCTTCTTCGCTCGGGCAATTTGTTGAAATAAACAAACCATCTGAAGAAAGTTCCTTTAAAATATCTTTTATGTGGCTGCCTGGAAATCCAAGCAGCCATAATTTTTTTCCGGCTGATTGTATCTTGTGATAAAGCGGAAACCACTTTTCAGATTCAAGGCCTGGATGGCCTGCGCCGGGTGTCCACTGTATCCCATCCAGCCTGTCAATCGCCAAAAGTGAATCCAGGTGCTGGATCGCTTCTTCCCCGTCCAGATGATAAAAGGAATGGTCAAGCCATTCGCACTGTTTTATAAAATAAGGAAGCGCGAACTCATCAAACATATCCCTTGATATCATTGCTGACATATCACATTGAAGCTTGCACATTTTACCCGGTGCCCATGTCTGAAAGAAGACAGAGCAGGACCCCCGGTTCTTTCCATCAACGGCCTTATAGAGTCCGTCGTAAGACTTAAACCATAGGTCTAATATTTTCTTCTGGCATTGAAGGACCTGTTTGGGCAAATCCTTAAGGTCCAGTAAAAGCTGTTCTGAACCGCGCAAAGACGCGATCGTGTCAAGGTTCTCGATAAAATCAGGAAGCGAAACCATGAATTCCCCTTTGCTAGCCTCTGTTGCCTTCCTGGCAATATCAAGAGCAAACTTCCACCACTTGTTATTCTGGTCCAACTTTATCCTGGCAAGGTCTTTCCAATCTTTAATGCACGGGCTATACCATACTGTGTCCTCTGCAAAAACCGGCTCACAGCCGATATGGGTTGCGAAGCTTCCTGGCCCAAGGTGGGTGTCAATACCCGGGAAAGCATCTTGAAGGAATTTGCAGCTATTTAGGTAGTTTATCCCCTGAGCAATACGATAATCTATATTGGTCCATTTCTCTTCTAAGCTTTTAACTGCCGGTATGGTGATTTTGGGCATAGGTTCTTTCCTCGGAGCATAAACCTGGAATATCATCCCTTCTGATCCCCTGCCCTTCCACCACTTTGTCCATCTTCCTTTTGCTGTTTCCCAGTCTTCTTTGTACTTCATGTTCTCTCCAATGTTTCACGTGAAACATAGATTTTGCTTAATTTTATTTAAAATACTATAATTTGGGATAGAGTTACTACTCTTTGAATAGAAGAAGTTTAAAAGATGGGAATAAATATACTATTATTGCTAAAAATTGATATTAAATTGGTTTTATATAAACATGCTGTTAAAATACTATCCCTGACTGCTTTTTATGCTGTCAATCCACTTTTTAGTCCACTCAACAGCATCAAGCCTTAGATCGCAGATGCAGCTCGCAAGAAAAATAATTCCTTCTATCTCCCCTGTTTTAAGAAGATCCAGGCCGAACCTGCATTGTTTTTCCATCAGCTCGACCTGCATCGGTTTGCTGTTCCCGAAATCATACATGTAGCAACCCAGTACCTTACGGCTCCCCGGGCACATTTTTTTCAGTTTCGCAAAATTCATTTCAAGACGCGCGAGATCTTCCGAATGCCAGGTCCACAGCGTTGTCACGTCGCACTCGTCAAGATACGGTTTTACCGCCAAATCCAGCTCGTGGGTGTAAAGAGTTACCCATAAATCCAATTTGTGCCCTGCGTCTGTCCTGTTGGACAGGCTTCTGCGTATATTCGCAATGTCCTGAGGTTTATACGCATTCATCCGGAAGGAGAAAAAATCATCCATTATTACGCCGCGTATGTTGGGGAATTTTTTTGATAGCTCAAGTAAGACAGGCACTTCGCTCTCGTTTGAACTTGCTGAATCGCCGATTATTGACCAGACCACTCTGTTTAACTTTTTAAAAGACGCGGCATACTTGCTGTATTCGGGAACTTCCGGCTTGTTGTTAAGCCTGACAAAGAGGATGTTGGAGACGCCCATGTAAGAAGCCGCTTCCGCAGGCGATATTTTTGATCCTTCCTTAAACCCGTACTGGTTATTCACTCCGCCCGCAACATGCGTCCACAACCATAATTTATCCAATATGTTCAACATAACCACCTCTGTAACCACGAATTTCCACGGATTCTCACGAATTTTTCACAGGGAACCCTTCACCAAGATCGGCGGGCAAGCTTACGAGAACTTAAAATTTTTGGTTTAAACAAATGACAAATGACTATTGACTAATGACTGCTTATAAAGGGCTTTAAACGCAGGTTCAGCGCCTTTGATTTCCCGTCGGAAATTGATAAGACAGACCCTGTTCCGCAGCTGTTCCAGTCCGCGATTAGTTTCCCGCCTTTTTTCGCACCGGAAATTTTAACCGCGGCTTTTCCTCCGTCGGCTTCAAGGTTCACAAGAACGATCTTTCCGAAGTTATAAACGCCGGGCTTCAGGCTGCCCAGCGTTATTATCTTCCTGCTCCGGACGATACCGAGCTTCAGGACCTTCGGGGCGCAGGTAAAGCGCAGGGTTGCGGCAATGTTCTTCTTAAGCGGTTTTGCGGAAACTAGTATTTCCTTATCCTTGAAAATCCATTCGGCTTCGACATTTTTATCCTTCCAGATAAAGACGCGCTCATTCTTTTTAAACAGTTTACCGGGGGAAACGGTTTTGGTGCCGGGCACGGCAAAGATCGAAAAATGCATGGGTTTGTTTTCATCAATATCAACAACGGGATTATCATCCTTTCTGTCCAACCTGAACCTGCTGCTGTCAAGCAAATAGGGGATTATCCACCTGGCGAATTTCTCCTCTGCTTTCTTGCTCCAGTACGGGTCTTTCTTTTTAATGTCGTAAACGCGAAGGTCTGTAAGCCTCGGATATGCTGCGCTGCCTTTATCATGGCGCAGGCGTGCCCTGTAATAAGGAGTGCATGCAACTACGCAACTGCTATTCTTTAAAGAGCTTCTCCAGCCCCCGGGCTGGTACAGGATCTGAGCAGGGGAGGGGGCGGAAAAATTTCGAAGATAATTTTTTGAAAACTCGCTTGCTGTCACGCTTTCCGCCCTTCCTTCTTTATGCAGTTTTGCCAGGCAGGCGATCTGCTCTTCGTACGCCGCGGCAAGCATTTTCCAGTCCCACCCGTTCTCCGCTACAAAAGAAGCAAGCCCGACTGGTTTTTCGCCAAGCGCGTGGTCTGTCAGTTTGTTTATGTAGTCTATTATCACGCTGCCCTTCAGGCTGCGCTGCTGTATCATTGCCACTTCTGTGGACCATATCCCTTTTTCATTACCGTAGTTTAAAGTAAGGTCTTCGGTAATCACCGGGTAAATAACTTCTTTGCCCTGCCCCTGCTTTGACTGCGCGGGCTGCCAGATATATCTGCGTGAAGGCCGGAAGGGAAGGTTTGGCCACCCGCCCCACAGCGTGTATCCGTCAATGCCGAACTGGTTCCTGCAAAGCCCTATCGCGCGCACCTTGTATTTTTCCGCCAGGTACTGAGCGGAAAAACTGTCGATCATCCACATAGACACGGTTTTCGGGTAAAACCTGAAGAGGGAGCGGTAACGCTTCATTATTACGTCGATCAGCAGCTTTCTTTCCTTTTGGCTATAACCCATTGTCAGGCAATATTTTGCCCAGAACCATTCTTCTCCCTGCCTGATCTTAAAAGGAATGCCTGCCTCCCTGCAATGGGAAGAGGTGATCTCCAGCCATACCCCGAGTTCCTGGTCTTTATCCAATCCTTTGCACAGCTCGATATATTCCGGGTCGCAAAGCGCGTCGTACCTGGGCAGCCAGGTCCCCGCGATGCCGTGTTTTTCAAGCAGGCGCTTCATTCCCCAGGCCATCTCCCTGTTGTTCCACGCCGGAGGCGTATCATCGCCGCGCAGGGGCAAGTTGTAGATAATATACTTATCTGTTTTCATATGTCTTCAGCTCAATTATGAATTATGAGTTATGAATTATGAATCAAAAGCATGGATTTTTATTGTAACTCAGGGCTTTAGCCCTGATATCAAACCTGAAGGTTTGAGTTACACATCGTTCTCAGTGCCTTCAGTGGCTAAAGCTTGTTTCGTGCTTTCGTGATACTTTCGTGCTTTCGTGGAAATTGTTGTTTTGGTATTATGGTGTACCGAAGTCCTTTATTGCCCTGACTATCTCGGGAATGCTTGTCCTCCAGCAATCCGCAGGCACGTTCTCGGATATCTGTATCTGCAGGCTGCCGGAATGGCCCGCTTCTTCAAGTATCTTCATAGCGTGGGCGTAAACCTCAGCGGGTTTTGAAAGGTGGACAGAGGAAGGGAAATTGAGAAGGAGTTTCATACGGGGCCACATTTGCAGGGCTTCCGCGGCTGTTGTGTCGCCTACAGGCACGGGTGTAAACGAATCTATGCCGCCTATCCCGGACCCGGCGATCCCGTCTTTCAGCGGTTTAAGGTTTCCGTCCAGGTGCGCGACTACAAGTGTCTTGCTTTCTGAAAGCATGCTTGCCAGCTCCCTGTAAAGAGGAACGCAATATTTGTCGAAGAACCGCGGGCCTATCGCAGGCGCCGTGATGTTGTCTATTATATCCACGAAGGGCAGGGGAACTTTTTCTGCCGCGGCCCTGACGATCCCAAATACCTGCCGCAGCTGGCCGGCAAGCATATCAACGCACTCCTGCACTACGTCAGGGAAATCGCTGAGGTGCATGCAGAGGCTCTCAAGCCCTGTCCATTCGATCCACAGCTGCTGGTAAGGGGTGCGCCCTACCGAAACAAGAGGAAGCCCGTCGCTGCCAGCCCATTTGTCATCCTCGAGGAACTGCGCGGTATTTTCCAGGACAACGCAGTCCTTAAGGTATTCCATGAAAATTATGTAGTCTTCCCTGGTCCGGACAAAGTGCCTTGTGATATGCGAGCTTCCGTATGCCGGTTCGATGAGCCTTTCCTGGACAAGCGAACCCTTGGGTGTATGGATGGTAGTGACAACGCCTTTCCTTCCGTCTTTTTCAATGTCTTTTGTCTCAAACCTGCAAAGAGGGAACTCAAAGCGGTGCAGCGAGGTCCATTTCAGAATGCCCATGTTTTCCCTGCCGACCAGGTCCCAGATGTCCCGCGTCCGCGCCGCGCAGTTGTCATACTGGACAAAAGGCACGCGGTCATGCTTACGCCCCCGAAGAACGGCAAGCATCCTCTTCCGCATAGTCATAAAAACTCCGGTTACTCGTTACTGGTTGCTGGTTACTTGGTAAATACTGTTAAAAGTTAAAGGTTGAAGGTTAAAGGTTGGAAGCCAAACTGTGTTTACCTGTGTTTATCTGTGGTTAAAAAGCCAAGGGTTGTCTTTCTCCGTGCCTCCCCACCCTGCGCAAAGGCAGGGCGAGGTCTCGCCCCGATATCGATCAGGGCGGATGTGTCTCCGTGGTGATCTTTTCATGTTTTAGTGGTAATCAGTAAATTGCGAAACTGCGGATCACCGGGGTACCGGCGCTTTTCAGGACGCGCAGGCGCGCGCGGCTTGCCATAACAGGCTCTATACGGTCTATCTTCTTATGCCCGACAGCGCTCCCTGTCACGATCGTTTTCCACTCGTCGTTAGCCAGAACTTCGATCCTGTAAGCCCTAACTCTTTCGCCATGCCTGATGTCCTCCATGGCCACAAAATGCTTAATAACCGTGTCCTTTTCGAGGTCGAGCTCGAAAACACTGCCCTTGCCTTTTGTTTCCGCCAGCAGGGAACTGAAACGGTTCTTTATCTCGATGCCGAATTCCGCGGCGCGCTCTACGTCAGCAGAGGGTATCAGCCCTGTCCTGTCGGGGGTGTGGTTAAGAAGAAGGTTGCAGCCGTGGCCTACTGACCGGTAGTAAATGTCCATTAGCTTGTCAAGGCTTTTCAAAGTGCCTTCGTTCGTCGTGAACCAGAACCAGTCCCTGCGGATCGCCACGTCGCATTCCGCGGGCATCCATTTTGTTCCCTTGCCGCCCGCGGCCGCGTTCCTTTCGGGAGACCAGTCCTTATCGTTATTCGAAACCGTGTTCCGCGCCGGGTAGGGAGCGACGCCGTCCTCGTTGCCGACCCAGCGGATCGTCGCCCTGTTGCTTCCGAATACCATTGCCTCAGGCTGGTATTTCTTGATAACAGGCCCTGCGAGGTCGCCGTCAGCTCCGCCGTCAAACCAAATTTCAACAAGCTTTCCGTATCCCGTGCACAACTCTTCAAGCTGCTGCCTGTAAATTTTATTATAGAGTTCCTGGTGGCAGGATCTTCCTGAACGCGCTATCCCGCTTGTTGTTATCCCGAAGTGATCGTCCCTTGGAGACAGATAAAAACCCAGGGGCATTTTTCTTTTCCTGCATTCTTTCGCGAGGTCCCCGCAAATATCGCCTTTTCCTTTGCGCCAGGGAATGCTCTTCACGCTGTAATCCGTTGTTTTCGTGGGCCACATGCAGAAGCCGCCGCAGTGCTTGGCGGTAAAAACGATGTATTTCGCGTTCATGGATTCGGCTACATCCACCCACTGCGCGGCGTCCAGTTCCTTTGGGTTTATTTCGGAAAGGGGAGTATAAAGCATGTCATAGTGCTGGTCCTGCCAGGTATTGGGCGCGAAATGTATGAACATCCCGATCTCAAGGTCCTGCCATGCTGCCTGCGCCGGGCTTGGCAGAGCAAGCCTGTGTTTTTTACTGCCTGTCATATTGTCTCCTTTTTTCAACTGATGATTGCGGTGATTATAAAAGATAGTTGTCGGTTGTCAGTTGTGAGTTGTCAGTTCATAACCATAACTGAAATTTCGTGCTTTCGTGACGTAGCCCGCCACGATTATTGGCGGGCGAAGATCCCTGCGTTACAGCTCCAGCTTCATCGGAGCTGCAGGGGCTAATCCGCGGTTAAAATTTGCTCTTTGCCGGAGGTGATCGAGGCGTCGATCGCATTGAGGATCGCCTGGACTTCAAGGCTGTCCTCCGGCCTGGCAGGCGGTTCCCCGCCGCTGAAGAATTTTATGATCTCTTTAAGAAGGTCCGTGTATATGAAAGACGTGTCCACGGCAAGGAACTTCATTCCCTTTTCGTCATGGCAGTATATGCCGTAGTGGTAAACGCCCTCATTCAGCTGTATTATCCCGCGCCTTCCGCCCTTGTATTCAACGCAGGCAATTGCCCCGCATCCGTCCTTGCGCGCAAATACTTTCTCCGCCCCTGTTCCCATAACCCTTTCCAGCATTTCAACCGCGTGCACGCCGTACCAGACAACGGAACTCCCGGCAGGGGCCTGGCCCAGAGGACCGACGGCCATACAGATCTTCGGGCGGGAAAATTCGCGCGATATCTCAAGCACCTGCGGGGCGAAGCGCAGGGAGGAAGCCGAGAATACCCTGACCTTTGAGCCTGCCGCGATCGAAAAGATCTCCTTCGCGTTTTCCATGGTGTCCGCGGGCGGCTTGTCAAGGAAAACCGGCTTTCCGAGCCCTGCCGCCTTTTTGAAATACTCAAGGTGCGGCGAAGGATCGTTGATCTCAAGCATGAGAGTGTCCACGCCGTCTGCCGCCTCTTTAAAATCCCGCGTAACCTTCACGCCCCACTGTTCCATCTGCTGCTGGCGTTTATCCTGGTCAGGCTCTGTCTGGAAAGGGGAGGGGAACCTGAGGCATTTGACAGCTTTCATGCCCTTTACTTTCTGGTCTGCCGGGCAGTCCGGGGCCTGCAGCCTGCGCGTGAATTCTATGCTGTGGCTTGTGTCCAGACCGATGATGCCAACCATTATGTCCTTCATCCAGCCTCCTTTAATGCGTGTCAGCGTATCAACGTGTCAACGTGTCAACGCAAAAGCAAGGAATTTATTTTAAACTTTAGCAACAAAACATATTCTTTCGTGCTTTCGTGTTTTCCTCGCCCATCCTTTCAGGTGGGCGAAGTCTCGCCCGCTGAAAGACGGGCGGAGTGTTTTCGTGGAAATTAGTATTAATCTGGCTTGAAGCATGATTTTCTTTCAGGCGGGATTTCTCCATGAAACGGCAGCCAGGAGCGGTAATGCGTGCCGAACGCTCCGGCACTCGCGAAATCGCACAGCGCAAGCTCCCTGCCATCCGCTGCCTTGAATTTCAGCAGGACCCACGGCTTCGCCCAATTTTTAAATGTTAAATCTTTAAATCTTGCAATCTTATAATCGAGTTTTTCAGGATCAATCGCCGGCACGTTATCCGGGTCCATTGAATTAAACCTCTGGTCATATGCCAAAAGTAACGGCCCGCGGTAAACCGAGATTTTTCCCGCCTTTTCCTTTTCTCCCTCCCAGAAATGCAAAGAGAGATCGAACAGAACATTAACTACATTAACACCATTACAAACATTTTCTATTAAAACATAAGAACCAGGGACAATGTTTTTTATCGGTTTGCCGTTGGCCGTTATTTTGGTATTCTTTGACCAGGCCGGAACGCGCAGGAATATCGGCACGCCGGTTTTCCCTGAGGCAGAAACCCTTATCTTCACCTTTCCTGAAACCGGGTAATCTGTTTCCTGTTCTATTTTTATCTTTGTATTTTTGCCGGCAACTGCCTCGATCCTGCACGGACCAAAGTAGTTTATCGCTATCCCGCCGTCTTTTTCCATGAACGCCCATTCGGAAAGCATTCCTAAGCCCCGCGGCCCGTTAACCGAGCAGCAGTTCAGCTCAGGAGCTCCCTGGTATGCCTGGAAAACTATCTCGTGCGCGGAAGCCTTGCGCACGCCGTCCATCGGCGTGTTATACGTGCACCACCTGCCTGAAGGGTGCTGCGCTCCAAGCAGGGCGTTGAATAAGGAAAGCTCGATCTCATCCGCGACAGCCGGGTCGCCTGTGATCCGCAGGATATCTATTGAAAGCGCGGCCCACGCCACAACGCAGCAGGTCTCAATCGCCCTCTCGTCATATGGATTGCCTACTGCCTGCTCTGCCGAAGAAAACGCGCCTGTGTTATGCCTGTCAAACCGCCTTATGCTCTGCCATATATGCGTTACCGCCTTCCTGTATTTTTCGTCCCCGGTTATAAGATACAGCTCAGCGATCGCCTGTATGCCGTGTATGCTCTCCCACCTGGGCTTGGGGGTCTGGAAGAATTCTTTGCCTTCAAGGGCTGTCCGCACGTAATCGCCGGCTGGCGGGGTCTCCCAGTCCTTCTCGATCTCCCTCGCCATCCGCAGGTAGCGCTCGTTCCCGGTAATCTTATAAAGGATACAGAACCCGTGGATGCTTGAAAGGTTCATCTCGTCCGAACCGGCGCTTATCGCGCGCACCCCTGTGCCGAGGAACTTGTCACACATAACATCAGCCGCTTTGCAGGCGGCGTTCAAAACCTTCCGATCTTTTGTCTCCTGCCACCACATAACAAGGCCCAGGATAATGTGATAATGGCTCCAGAGGTCCCACAGCGGATTTTTGCCGTCGAATATCATGCCTGTAAGGCGCTCTGCTTTGGGGTGCGCGCCAAGGTACCCGTCAGCGTCCTGCAGCGATACCAGTTTTGCCGTGAAATCCTTTATGAACTTGAACAGCCGCTTGTCCCTGGTAAGCCTGTATCCCTGCACCGCGGATATAAGGTATTTCCCGGCGAATTCCCCAGACCACGGCTGCAGCTCGCGCCTGGGTTTCCTGTCCCTGTCAGCGAACATGTACAGCATCGCGGGATTGGAAAGCGGAGCCTGCAGCAGCCAGTTCTCCTGGTTTTTCGCTATCCGCTCTCCGACGTATCCGCCGAATTTATATTTTGCCTTTGCCAGCCGCTCCACTTTAGTCTCCTTGTTAGAGTCACAGAGTCAAAGAGTCACAGAGTCAAAGTAGATACTGTGTTTATCCGTGGAAATCATTTACTTTTGCATTTTACACTTTGCATTTTGCATTTTGACTTGTATTTCCCCTTACACGTTACACGTTACACCTTACACGAGTTTTAAATTCCCGCTATCTTATGGCAGCGCTCGATCACCCACATCACGCGGCGCGCGCTCTCCGGCGTTATGGCGAGCGGCGCGTTGTTTTTCAGTGTTTCATATAGATCGACGTAAAAACCTGCCTGCCCCGGAGATCTATCCTGGTCAATATCCCAGGATTCCTCCTGCCACGGTATGTTATCCGCGTTATAACTGCGATCCGCGACCGGGAATTCCGAGACCGTCCTGCGCGGAAGCTTTGCAGGGTCAAAATATTTCCACTGCAGTTTCGTGAATTCTCCCCTCAGCCCTCCCTGGGTCCCCATAATAAGCCAGGAGTCCCCCGCGTAAGCGCATGCGCTGGAAACTTCCAGGTCAACCATCGGCGCGCCCTTCGCCCTGAAAATTATTTTCACGTGATCTTCAGCGTCGCCAAGCGCCACTGTCTTTTCCATATGGCAGTAAATTTCCGGTTCCTTATCCCCGAACAGGTGCAGGGCCTGGTCTATCGCGTGCGGGCAGGTATTGTTAAGCGTGCCGCCCCCGAATTTCCTCAGGGTCTGCCAGTCCCACCGCCTGCCGAAACCGTTCCAGGTCATCTTTATCTCCACGATCCTCCCCAATTTTCCCGAGTTTATCACTTCCCTTACCTTAAGGAAATCCGGAAAATATCTGCGGTTATGAAAAACCGTGAGAACCTTCCCTGTTTTTTTAGCTGTTTTTATCATAAGATCCGCGTCAGAAAGCTTTCCTGCCATCGGTTTTTCGCAGACCACGTTCCTGCCCGCTTTCAGCGCTTCGATGGTATTTGCCGCGTGCAAGTGGGACGGCGTGGCGATGATCGCCAGCTCAACTTCGCTGTCTTTCAGGAATTCAGGAAGGGTCTCGTAACTCCTGCATTTGAACTGCCTTTCCGCTTCGTTCCTGCGCAGCGGGTCCGCGTCGCAGACAGCGGCTACGCGATATCTATCCGATAATTTTTCAAGCAGTTTCGAATGTATATCCCACCCGCTCCTGCCCAGGCCCACGATCCCAACGTTTATTTTATCCATATTGCCTCCAAGGTAATCCATGGTAGTTTACAAAGTTTATATAGTTTACACAGTTTACAAAGTATAAATCTGTGCTAATCCGTGCCGTAGGGTCATTTACTCGATTCTGACCCGAAGGTCCCTGCGTTAAGCTGCGCAGCTGCTGCGGGGGGTGATTCTTTCGTGATTTCGTGGCACTTTCGTGCTTTCGTGGAAATTTATGGTTGCATGTTGTCTTGCAGTTTAATAAGCAGGTCAGGGCGGTTTGTCAGGATGGCGTCGGTCTTGATCTCTATCAGCCTTTTCATTTCCTCTTCTGTGTCCGCGAAGAACACGTTCACGTATATCCCGTATGAATGCGCCCTATCAACCAGCTCCTTCGTCACTTTATAGGAAGGGGAGAAAAACTGCAGGATGGGGCATTTAAGCTTTCGGGTTTCCTCTACGTATTCTTCGGGATCTGACTGGTATCTCATGTTGCATATACGGATCCTCCTGTGCAGTTTGCGGGCGAGCTGGTGCTGGTTTGCGTCAACAGCAAGGTAGGAATTATCTATCCTCCCGGTATTTTTAAGCAGTTTTATGGTTTTTCCAACGGTCTCAGGAACGGGCCACATGTGCAGGTTAAGCTCTATGTCCGAAGGAATGGAATCCAGGGCTTCTTCCAGGGTGGGTATCTTTATTCTTTTAAGCGCGGGATCAAGCCAGGAACCCGCGTCCAGGCCTTCGGCTTCAATAAGGGTCAGGTCAATGATCTTCCCTTTTCCGTTCGTTGTCCTGTCAACGGTTTCATCGTGCAGGATAACAAGGCTTCCGTCTTTCGTGCTTTTCACGTCCATCTCTATGCTGTCCGACCCGATTTTAACCGCTTCGCGGAAAGCAAGCACCGTGTTCTCAGGGAACTTCCCGGAAAACCCCCTGTGCGCGATTACTTTTACTTTTTTCATTGTTCCTTTTATTTGATTACGGTGATTTCTAAAAGATGATTACACCGATTACAAAAAAACTATATCGATAAACGACGAATTCCGGTGATTATTTTAAGAACGATTACAGTGTTACAAACTTTTACCACGCGATTTCACAGATTTCTATAGATTTTTACATTCAGCATCCAGCACCTTCGGGCATTCGGCAGATTTTACTCATGACAAATGACTGTTTTATATAATCAAGTCTATTATATTACTTATTCTATGTTTGTCAAGAATTGACTTGACTTTTCCCGCGATTTGAGTATAATAATAGTATAATCAAAGTTATACCGGAGGAAGAAATGGGAACTATAAGGCTTACGGTGACAATACCGGAAAAAGAATACAAAAAAATAGAGGATGAAAAAAGAAAAAAGGGAATTAACAGGAGCGCTCTCGTGCAGGAGATGATAGGCGTATATTTCAAAAACGAGGAAGAGCGGCAGAATGTCGCCCGCTATATAGAGGGTTACCGCAGGAAACCGGAGAAAGCATCGCCCGCGCTTGATAAGGCCCAGGCTGAGACCCTGGGGGAGTTTTAAAATGCGCAGAGGAGAGATCTGGTGGGCAAAACTTCCTGAACCCGCGGGAAAACGCCCTGTCCTGCTTCTTTCAAGGAACGAGGCTTACGCCGTGCGAAACTCAGTTACAGCGGCTGAGGTTACAAGCAGGATCAGGGGCATACCCGTGGAAGTCCAGCTCGGACTTGCTGACGGAATGCCAAAAGAATGCGTGGTCAATCTTGACACAATAATCACGATAACCAAATCGCTTATTGAAACAAGGATAACCGCCCTGGACAACGAAAAGATGAAAGAAGTGGAGAAGGCGATAAAATTCGCCCTTGCGATAACATAAAAGGAGCCTGAATGAATAAAGCGATTGAAGAAGCGATGAAGGCGCTGGAAGCGGCTATCCCGAAAGCGCAGGCAGACCCTGACAGGCCTGTATTCCACATGCTTCCGCCCGCGCAGTGGTGCAACGACCCCAACGGGCCTGTTTATCACAACGGGTATTATCATATTTTTTACCAGCACTGCCCGTTCGGAGACACTCCGGGCCAGGGACGATGGCAGATGTACTGGGGGCACGCGAGAAGCAAAGACCTTGTGCGCTGGGAGCATTTGCCGATAGCGATCTGGCCCTCGAATGATCTGGGAGAAAACGGATGCTGGTCAGGCACTGCAGCGATAAGGGATGACGGAGTTCCTTTCATTATATATACCAGCGTGGGGCCCAATAAGAACGCGAAGGACGCTTCGGAACATTGGGCTGCAACAGGAGACCCTGAGCTTATAACCTGGAAAAAGCATCCTGCAAACCCGGTATTAAGCCATAAGGCGCACAAAGACGTCAAGATAGAAGACTGGCGTGACCCTTTTATATTCAGGGAAGGCAAAAAATGGTATATGGTCATAGGCGGGCACAGGGTCGGGGGAAAGGGATGCATAACGCTTTACAGCTCTGATGACCTGGAAAAATGGGAGTTCCTGGGAATTCCGTTTGAGGGAACAGAGGACAACTGGGAGGTCCCGAATCTGTTCAAGCTGGGTAGCAAGTGGGTGCTGACCTATTCTCCGTACAGCACGATAAAATATTACACCGGAGATTTTGACCTGAAAACGCTCAAATTCAAGCCTGAATACCAGGGGACCGTGGATTTCAGCCCAAATTTCTACGCTATGAACTGCTTCCAGCTTGAAAAAGGAAGAAGGGTCCTTATTGCCTGGATAGGAGCCTGGGAAAATGGGTTCAAGCCAGGCAGGGGATGGGCAGGATGCATGTCGCTCCCGCGCGAGCTTTCTATCTTACCGTCAGGGCAGCTTGTGCAGAAACCAATTGGGGAATTTAGCAAACTCAGGGCAAAACATTATGATGGTTTACATAGTCTACAGAGTTTACAAAGTTTACAGAGTCAGAACATAAATACACTTGAGATACAGGCGGAGATCGAAGGAGAAAGCTGGGAAATGAAACTGGGAACGCTTGAAGACGGCGGAAAGCTGGCGATCGCGTGCAGCGGGAAAGAGATAGACGTACTTGGCACAAAGATCCCGCTTGAAAAACCCGGTAAAACATTTGAACTGCATATGTTCCTTGACAGGACAGTGCTTGAGATCCTGATCAACGGCGTTTCCTGCACAAAGGTTGTTTATTTAAAAAATTTAAAGCATGAGTTCTCGGGTAATTTCAAAAAGATCGACGCGTGGAAGATCAAGTCAATTTGGTAATATTTAACCACGGATTCAGAGGGTAGAGTACTGAGAGTAGACCCTTTAGGGTCGTTTAAACGGGGCTAAAGCCCCTACTCCTAAAAATTTCCATGAAATCACTCCGCCCCGATGGACATCGGGGCGAGACTTCGCCCACCTGAAAGGATGGGCGAGGAAAGCACGAAAAAAATCACCACGGAGGCACGGAGACACAGAGAAATTATTGAGTTTTGCAAATGACAAACGACTAATGACTGTATTCAGCCACTGAGGGCACTGAATTCACTGAGTTACTCTGTAAACTGTGTAAACTATATAAACTTTGTAAACTTAACTCGACAATGAATAAAATAAGATTTGAAAAACACAGTGATAACCCGATTATAAAGCGCGAACCGGGGACGTTCCGCAGCATACACGCCGCCAACCCTGACATAATCCAGTTCAGGGGGCGGTATCTGTTTTATTTCCGCGGCCAGGGGGACGAAAAGCACGACCAGATGGCTGTCGGATCCTGCAAGCCAGAGGAATTTGACGCGGCCAGCTGGCAGATGGCTGAAGAAAATCCCATAATAAAGGTAAGCCCCCAGCCCGGCGACTGCGATTCCGCGCACGTGCTTGACCCCGCGGTAGTTGTCGTGAACAGGAAGGTCTACTTGTATTATTCGGCGCACTCTCTTGATACAAACCGCCACTCGTCAGTGGCGCTCGCGGTCTCGGAAGACGGGATAAACTTTAAAAAATACCCTAAAAATCCCCTTATTCCCGGCATCGCACCGGAGATCGTGTATAAGGATAAAACCTTTTATTTATTTTACGAACGGCCCAACCTGTGGGGCCAGTTTGACATATTCATCTGCCCCGGCTCAGATTGTAAACATTTTTCAACAAGGGACGAGCGTATAGTATTCACTGCCTCCGGGAAACAGGGGGAATTTGATTCGTTCAGCATCTCGACAGTGCGCATCTGGAAAGAAGGCAAGTGGTATTACATGGCGTACGGCGGATGCGGCAGATACATTGATTATCCCAGCGCGATAGGGCTTGCCAGGTCGCAGGACCTGCTGCGCTGGGAAAGGTATCCGGGCAACCCGGTCATGGAACGCGGCGAACCCGGTTCCTGGGATGAAGGCGGCTTGTGGTTCGCGACAGTCAAGAAATTAAAAGGCGTGTATTATCTCTGGTATGAAGGCTGCGGCACGGGCATGGGAACCGCCGCGCCTGAAGCAATAGAAGCATCCAGAAAAGCAAGGGAAGAGAATTACGGCGGGTACGCTGTCACCAATTTCTCGCAAATTGGTTTAGCTGTTTTCCGGGGTAAAATGTCCTGGTGAAATGCAGCTTACAGGCTTATAAGCTTACAAGTTAATAATAGAAACGAAAACATAAAAAATCCCTCTAAATCTCCCTTTTATAAAGGGAGACACAGAGGGATTTCTTATTTTTTACTTGTAAACTTGTAAACTCTGTAAACTTATAAACTGCATTATTTAATGATCCGCCAGCGGTTGAAAGGCCAGTATATGAAAAGCGCCTTTCCTTTAAGGTTCTTGTGCGGGACAAACCCCCAGTACCTGCTGTCAAGGCTCTGGTCCCGGTTGTCCCCCATCACAAACAAATGGTCTTTGGGCACCTGGAAAACCCCGAGGTTGTCCCTTGGGTTCTGCGGGGCAAACGGATAAACGCCCGAGTCGTTGTGTATCTTATAAGGTTCGTTAAGCGCTGCCCCGTTCACGTAAACCTGCTTGTTGATTATCCGCACTGTGTCACCTTCCACCGCTATAACCCTTTTAATGAAATCCTTCTTTTTATCCTGCGGGTATATGAAAATCACTATCTCATTCCTCTTCGGCAGTTTTTTCCAGTAGTTGAAACGGCTCACGAACAGGCGGTCCTTGATCTCCAGGGTCGGTATCATCGAGCCGGAGGGGATCTTATAAGCCTGCACGACGAAAGCCCTGATATTCAGGACGAGGAAGCCAGCGAAAACAAACACCTCGATCCATTCCTTTACTTCCTTTGAAATGCGCACTGTTTTCCTTCTAATATAAAACCTGTAGAACAGAGCCACCAGCAGGAACTCGAGCCATTTCAGGTACGGTTCGTTCACGAACTTCAGGAAAGTGAACAGGAACGGCCCTGCCAGGAACCCTATCACGATCGCTGTAACCCACTCACCCACTTCGCTCGTCTGCCCCCGTTCATCCTGCGGTTCCGCTTTCTTTAATTTTTTTTCATCCATTTATCCTCCTTTAATGCGTGTCAGCGTGTCAACGTATCAGCGTGTCAGAGCAACAGCAAGGAATTTATTTTAAAACCTTATTAACAATATATCTTCGTGTTTTCGTGGAGATCATGTTTTTTTTAAGTTCTCTTAAGTTCCCTGTGAAAAAATTTTAAGGTGGTCTCCCGCCTCATCGGCGGGTCGCCGCAGGGGCGAACATTGTCCATAGCATACAAAGAGACGCGCTCATTAGTTCAATTGTTTCCCTGCAGGCCCTTATGGCCTAACGCAGGGATTTCACTCCCAGTTCAACAATTGCTCAATAGCTGAAGGAATTTAAATTTAAAATTCCTTGTTTTTGCGTTGATACGTTGACACGTTGATACGTTGACACGCTTTAATACCCAAGCAGCGGGACCAGCACCCCTGCAGCGGTCGCGGCATACGCCACTGCCCAGCGCAATTTCATGTAAACCGGATTCGGTGCCGCCGCTCTGCCTGGTTCTTCTATCCCCGCCATTACCCTCTGCGTGAAATCCTGCGGAGGCAGGGCAGGTTCAAGCCCTTTCGCCTTCTCGTCAAGCCCTTTATAAAAGGAAAGCTCTCTGCTGCATTCGGAACAGGAGCAGAGATGCCGCTCAAAGCTCTCTTTTTCCCTGCCTGCCAGTTCGGAATCCAGGTATTTCCTTATTAAGTCCCTGTGATCACATTGCATTTATCGCCTCCTATGATGATATACAATCTTTTAGCAAAAATATGATTTAACCCCCCGCGGCTTGCCGCGGGGTAATTCAAATTATCGTAGGGCAAAGCTTTAGCCTTGCGAAAATGAATCCCGATTTTTCCTTTGATAAATATTAAATACCGCAAACCTAAAGGTTTGCCCTACGAACACATAAAAAAGTTCATGTTCCTTTGAATCTTTCATAAAGCATCTGCTTAGCCCTGTGGATGCGCACCCTTACTGTTCCTTCCGGGCACTTCAGCATCTTAGATATTTCCTCGCAGGTATAGTTTTCAAGGTGCTTCAGGACAAAAGCCGCCCTGTATTTCTCAGGAAGTATGCCCAGCATCCCCTCGATCTCCTGGTTGCTGCTCATTTTAGCGTCAGTGCCGGGTTTAGTGTCAGCGATATGCTCGGGATCTGCGGCAGCGGCACATCGCACCGGGGTTTTCCCGGCTTTCAGCCAGTTTCTGGCGGTATTGAGCGCGATACTATAAAGCCAGCTGAAAAAATTCAGGTCCTGCCTGAAACTTTTAAGGTTCCTGTATGCCTTTATAAACGTTTCCTGCGCCACGTCATCCGCGTCAAACCTGCTGCCTGTCATGCGGAACGCGAGATTATACACGGGATTCTTGTATTTGTCCACAAGCGCGGCGAACGCTTGTTTGTCCTTGCCAAGGACCTTTTTGATTATACCGATGTCTTCGGCATTGCTTTCCGTATTCAACCGCCTGCTCCCTCTTCTACTAAATATACAATTGAAACCACTGAAAAGTTACATTTTAGTTTGGCCAATTTCGCCTGTTTTGCCGGTTTAGGCTGTCATTGCGAATCCGAAGGGTGAAGCAATCTAACTACGAGATTGTCCCGAAGGGATCCCTTTGGGACTTCGTCACTGACGTTCCTCGCAATGACTATAAGGGCAGGCTATTTAAGCAGTCTTTCTATATTCAGGCGGGTTATTTTGTCAAAGGCGGCCTGAGAGATCTTTCCTTCCTTCAATCCGTTGCGGAAATAGTCAACAATGGGAACATCCTGCACGACATGGCAGAGGTCAGTGCCGAAAAGAAGCTTGTCCTGGAACTCTTCGAGGAACCTTCGGCCGTACTCCGGGTCTCTTGTTATGGCGTTAAAACCCGAACCCGCTGAAAGGTCGCCGTAAAGATTCGGGTATTTCCTCAAAAGCTCCTGTATCCTTCCTTCTTTCTCGATCTTGCCCGCGGGGTAGCCGCCGCGTGTCTCCTCGTTCACGTCAGCTGAAACTTCTGACCAGAAAGCCATCGCGTGGCCTATGAAAACAGTGTCCGGAGCTTCTTTCAGGACTTTTTCCATCCTGGGGAGCCGGATGTCGTCCACAAGGCCGTAGGATACGCCAACCTTGTCAAACAGGTGGAACAGCACTGGAAACCCCGCTTTCCCGCACTGGCAGAAAAGGTTCACGCATTTCGGGTCGTCAAAAAGCATGTTCGCGGTGAGTTCCCCCAGGCCCTTGCATCCTTTCTGCCTGTATTCGTCAAGGATCCAGGAGAAATCCGTGTCAGGAGAGTTGTTTCCCTGCCTGGGGTCAACGTTGCAGAAGGGTATGATCCTGTCAGGATGGCGCTTGAAAGAAGCGAGCGCGTCCTCTGTTGAAAAGGGGAAGGTCTGGGATTCAGGGCTTGCGCCTATAGGCAGAACCACGAACCTGTCTATCCCGAGTTCATCCGCCCTTTTCAGGAGCTTGTCTTCCGTGAGTTCCTCTTCCTGCTGATGCATCCAGCGAACGATGTGTGTATGGCAGTCTATCATCTTTTTTCCTTCGGAAAAACAATTATGAGTTATGAATTATAATTTATGAGTTAAAAAGCAAGGAGTTTATTGTAACTCAGGGCTTCAGCCCTGATTAATAACTTTGCTTCGCAACATTCCTTTTTAGCAGGATCATTTACTTGATAAATTTGGGTGATTTTAGATGACAATTTCAGAAGATTTTAATTCTATTTCTTTTGTTATCAATTTATAATATAATACTATAAAAAAGACCTGGATAAATGGAGTTCCCGCAGAACTTACTATAATATTATAAATTTGACTTATATTTTTCCAGGTTTCCTTTGGGACAAAGAAATAAGGGAAATATCCAACAATAAAATATAGTAAATATATCTCTATTGCAGTTATTTTA
>Ga0210017_1000136_pt1 | contig 55681 bp, 48 predicted proteins | sample CryGeyCG2014_020_FD_183966 | JGI IMG/M metagenome (GOLD analysis project Ga0210017, IMG submission 183966) | Groundwater microbial communities from aquifer - Crystal Geyser CG08_land_8/20/14_0.20 (SPAdes) (version 2) | ecosystem: Environmental > Aquatic > Deep subsurface > Groundwater | place... | reverse complement strand
TTGAGCATTAATTTTAGCAACTCATCTTTATTTTTGTCCCGAATTTCCTGAATTTCTCTAGCTTTAGCCTTATATTCCTCAGGCGCATTATAGATTATCCAGCGAAGTTCACCATTGGTTAGGTTTTGCTTCAAAAGCTGTTCCCAGGCCCTTGCTTTATATTCCTCAGGCGCACTATAGATTATCCAGCGAAGTTCATCATTGGTTGGGTTTCGCTTCAAAAGTTGTTCCGAGGCCCTAGCTTTATATTCCTCAGGCGCATTATAGATTATCCGGTAAAGTTCATCATTGGTTGGATTCTTACCAATAAAAGCCTGCCAAATAATATCTTTCCTTTCCATTTTTACCTCCTTGGATTTCTGGATTAAGGTTTCTTTTCGGCACTGAGGGCATAGAGCCAGATTATGTTTGGCAAGTAATATTCTCGGTTTTCGGCAGTAATGGCAAAAAATTGCTTTTTTGCCCAGGACTAATTCAGTCTCCTGTTTGCACCGATGACATTTAAACTTGCCATCTTTAATCAACGGCCAGCCACAGTGCTGACAATCAAGATTGGTAGCTACAATAACAGGTGCGTTTTGCACTCTCTACCTCCTTATTATCATATCAAGGTTCAAGTGTGGAATTATTCACCCCACACCTTTATTACATATTACACCCAAACTAAAACTTTGTCAAGCCCCAGTACGAGATGAGTACATTTGTGACAGTTGCTTGTATTTTATCGCCCATTCAATGGGTGTCATAGATGTATCTCATCTTACGCAATTTGACACTCCTTTTGACTCTCTTTTTTTTGACATTTCTCAAAATTATGATAATATATCCTGTTCATTGACAAGGAGGTTTTATATGGAAGAAATAAAAGTTATCGGGCCGAATGCTGCGAAAATATCAGGGTCTTTAAAGTTCTTACAATGGGTGCGTCAGCTTAATCCAAACTTACAACTCCATAAAATTTATGAGGAATGGTCTTGTTTTTCTCCGGGAGGGGAATTGATTTTTGCTTTGTTCTATATTGCCGGAAGATTTGTTTTTTTCCGACCAGATGCGGTTGCCGTATTTTTGGTTGTAAGCGATAAAACGACTCGCCAAAAATACATTGTGTTGGTTGAGCAATTAAGAATTCCGACTGGTAGCAAACTATTGGAAATTCCGGCTGGAACCATCGAAGATAATGGAGACCCCTTAGGAACGGCTGTTAGAGAGATAAGGGAAGAAGTGGGGTTGGAGATTGCCGCAGATAATCTCAAACTACTTGGAACCTACTATTTATCGCCAGGCGCCTCAAACGAGAAAATCACCCTTTTTTATTGCGAGATTAAACTTTCCCGTTCAGAGATAGACTCTTTAAAAAATCGCTTAGCCGGACTTCAAGAAGAAGGAGAAAAAACTCAAGTAAAGCTCATACCATTTAGAGAATTTAAGAATCTTGCCGTCAATGATGCAAAAACCCGATTAGCTTATGAATTGTATTGCAGGAGGAGGACTAATGAAAGTTGAAATAGAGAACGAACGGAAATTTTTGGTACGGGCTGCTCCGCTTAAGACACTCGTCAATGGTGTGGGGATTGCCCAAGGATATTTCAGCGCCCATTGGCCAGCAATAGTCAGGGTGAGGATAGAAAACAACAAAAGAGGTTTTTTAACGGTCAAAATCAAGACGGCTCCGGACCGCAAAATTGAAATGGAAAGCAGAATTGATATTCAAACAGCCCGAGAATTGCTTAATCATACAACTCTTTGTCTTCGGAAAACCAGATACAAAATAGGACGGTTGGAGATTGATGTTTTTCACGAAGAATTAGAAGGGCTAGTATTGGCTGAGCTTGAACTAGAATCAGTTGAACAGATGAAAGAAGAGGTTTCTTTCCCGCCGGGCTTTGTGGTGCAGGAGGTTACCGGAAGTGATTGGTTCGACAACCACGAGTTAGCTAGACGGCGCAGGGTTGATGCAGGATGGTTATATGAAATGGTTAAATTTTGTTGGGGGTGTAAAGATGTCTCAGGAAGTGTATGAATTAAGCAGGGGGTTAGATAGAATTAAAATTAAAATAGAGGAACTAAAAAGAAAGATTTGCCGTCCCCTGATTGTAGGAATTGCTGGAGGTTCAGGATCCGGCAAAACAACAAAAGTTGCCAGGCGAATTCAGAATATGTTTCCAGAATCCCAAGTCTTAAGTATGGATGACTATTTTCAGGGATGGCAATTTATGCAGAGGATTAACTCCAATAATTGGGATGAGCCCCGAGCGATCGACTTGAAACTTCTTGTAGAGCATTTAAAAAATCTGAAGCAAGGATTAACCGTTCAAAAACCAATCTATTCTTTCAGAAGCGCGGAGCGCGAAGGATATGAGGGGTTTGATTCGTCTTGTATTGTAATCCTTGAGGGGTTATATGCTCTGCATGAGACTGTTGTTGATGAGGTTGATTTAAGAGTTTTTGTTGAGATAAGCATTCACGGTAGTTTACTTCGCAGGTTGATTAGAGATGTAGGAAGAACCGGCCAGTCAGGGGAGGATATTTTTAGACAGTATGTGGAGACAGTTTATCCAATGTATAAACTTCATATTAAACCGACAAAAAGCCGAGCAGATATAATAATAATTAATCAGTATCTACCGCAAATCGAGACCGAGAGCTGCGAAACCAGAGAAATCCAGATAAAAGTGGCGCTGAAACAGCAAGTCTCTCAGAAGCAACTTGAAGAACTTGGATTTAAAAAGGTGGCAAATGTCTTTCAAGAGGATACCTATTATGTAGCTCCTACCTGGCAAGCTCCGTACTCCGATGAGCTGATGAGAATTCGAAAGGAGAACGGCAAATACTTTTTGGCTTATAAAGGTCCCATAAGCGGCGGTTTACTTAGAATAAAGCCAAAGATCGAATTTGAAGTAGAACCTTCCTTGAGAGACGCTCTCGAAAAACTAGGATATAAAAAAGTCCTTTCTCTTTATAAGCGAAGAGAACGTCTGCTCGGTGCAGGTGTAGAGTTGGTAATAGATAGAATTGAAAAAGATGGTAACTTTCTTGAGTTTCGTACCCCAGACCCTCAAGGAGAGTCTCAAATTATGGAATACCTCAAGAAGTTAGGCATTAGTAGGAGGACAATAACCAAGAAATCCTATCTTGAGTTAATGCTTGATTTAAATAAATAAGCGGTGGACTTCCTCTGAGAAATTTAAAGGGAAACACCGCTTTTATTTTACATTGTCCCTGAGCGATCGGTGTGGCGAGATTCAGGTCTGTTGTCAATCAATGTCTATCTTAGTGATAAAGTCACGGAACTGGAGGGATACGAAGTAAAGCAACGGCAGTCAAAGGATGGACAGAGGTGGGAAGAATGCTATCTTCCTGGCATCTATCTTTTCCGCGAGAAAGGAAGGAAATTAGAGGAAATTAGGGACGTTTACCATTTTCTTCTACAATTTCAGAATAGCTTTGAATTTCAGACAACTAAAAAGGAACACGTCCCCAATTATCGTCCCCTTCTGAATAAAAGCCCAGACCGAGACGCGTCGGCGGGGGAGAGCCCCAATCCCGCCATGGCAGGACCCCTAAAATCTTGGTATTTGGCTGCGGAGAATAATAACCGTTTTATTCAAAGGGTTATTTTTTTTTGCAAATCTTTATGGACATTGAAATTTTTTATGATACAATAAGACCGAAGATGCAAGTTTATGGTAATAATTACCTTAGAAAACAAAATTTCTGTTTCTGCGCTTTGGGAAATGGCAAAAAAAATGTTCGGCAACCTTGTTAAGGCGGTAGTTAATGCTGAAAAAGGAATAATGGCCATTGACGGCGAGCTTCATTCTGATGAGGAGCTTTTATTAATAGAAAATGGTTCAAGAAGAGTCAATCTTTGGGGCGTTAATCTTTACCCCGAGTTTTTCGGTAAAGACCAATTTGTTGAATTCGATTCCCTGATTAACATTAAACCATCGCAAGGAAATAGAAGCCGCGGCGTTAATGACCAAGAGATTAGAAAAAAAATTTTTGGAAATTGTTGGAAAATTAATCATAAAAGATTGATTTATGGAAGAATTTCAACATAAACAATTGGCTGGAGGTTCGTGGCAGAAGGTGCCGTTTTTTGAACAAATGGCAAATATAGGCAGCGAGGTTGAGCGCGCGATTGGCTGGCGGGAAAAAGGAAACTTGGAATATAGCCAGGCCGCTTGCGACCGGGTGCTGGAGCTTTTGGACCTGACAATTGATGACGCAAAAAACCAAAGAAGGTTGCGTGAACTTTTACGCCTGCGCGAGGTTTTGGCTGATTATTTTTATTCCTCCAATTTTTTTTCTTCCTCCGATGTTCTGTGGGAAAAGTATTTTTTCCCATTTAGCTGGGCGGCCAGAGCCGAATATTAGTTTTGGCAGGATTCCCTTTAAAATTTTAGTACTTGACCGATTTGCTCGCCACATAGGACTTGAACTGAAAATCGCCTTTTGGACGGTTTTTTGGTATAATAAAGAAAGATGAATAAATCCATGAACCCCGTTAGAAGTCCGTGGCAGAAAAAATTTAAATTAAATTTTTTCTGCTCAGTAATAGCGGGGTATCATCAAATAACAAGGGTCGGTCCGAAATTAGACATCAACTATATAAAGACAGACTTCTAACGGGGTGAAACAAAAAATTAAGAAATTCATAGAAAGACATTGGTTTGAATCAACAACACTCCAGCCAAAATGGAATAACCAAGGGGGGATAAAAAGCATATTATTCTCTTACAGGGATTTTCTTATAGAGAAAGGAAAGTTGAAAAGGAAGGCGAAAAGAAAGGCGAAAAGAGAACAGAGAAGAAAAAAACAAGATAAGAAAGAAATGCATTTTGCTTTTGCTGAAATGATGACCTGCAATGGATTGTGATTTTGGAATTATAATCACAAACAAATAGCTCTTGCTGGACCATTTTTGTTTTCACCAACTATGCGCAATTCCAAATGGAAAATAACCAATTAAAGGTTGGTGGCAAAATGAATTTGAGCAGTTAATTTTACTCAAATTCAATGGAACATTTTGATAAAATTGTAAAGTTTGATAAGAGTATTAATGGTCATTGTGAAAAAAAATTAACCAAAAGTCAAAAGAAAAATTGCAAGAATCATTTAAAAATTAAGTGTTCACTTTTATTTTGCTATTAACCATAAATTGTTAAATTGTTGCGCCGAGTGAGTAATTTATTCGTATATTCGTAATAAATTCGTAATTTCGTAGGAGAACATTGCGCGAAGCGCCTATGTTCGTGGAATACCTTATTTCAATTTAACAGTCTGGCAATTTAGCAATATAACAATGAAGTTTCTTCGAGACGCCAAAGTTTACAATAAACGGGTTTTGGCAAGAGTTGACTTTAATGTTCCCTTAAATGAAAAAGGGGAAATTATTGATGATTTTAGGATTCGTTCAACTTTGCCGACGATAAAGTGGCTGCTCAAAAACGGGGCAAAGGTTATTTTGATGTCTCATCTCGGCAGTCCCAAAGGAGAAAGATTGGAAAACTTAAAAATTGATGCGGTTCAGCAAAGACTTACGGAATATTTAGACCTGTCCGTTGTCAAGGCGCCGGATTGCGTTGGAAAAGAAATTGAAGATTGGACGAGAGAAATGGGTTCCGGCGAAATTTTACTTTTGGAAAATCTTAGATTTCACAAGGAGGAGGAGGAAAATGATTTAAAATTTGCAAAAAAATTAGCCGGCCTTGGCGATATCTATGTTAACGACGCTTTTGGCACCAGTCACAGGGCCCATGCTTCAATTGTTGGAGTGCCAAAATTTTTACCGTCTTTTGCCGGACTTTTGCTTGAAAAAGAAATAAAAGCTTTAAATAAGCTCTTAAAAAATTCTCAAAGGCCATTAGTGGCAGTAATCGGCGGAGCAAAGGTTTCTACTAAACTTAAACTGTTTAAAGAACTTCTAAATTTTGCCGACCATTTGTTGCTCGGGGGGGTGCTGGCAAATACAATTTTAAAAGCTCAAGGTTTGACGGTGGGAAAATCAGTAGTTGAAGAGAATATGGTAGCTGAGGCAAAAAAGTTAATTCTTACCGGTACTAACTTTCATTTGCCTGTAGATGTTGTTGTTTCCGATGACATAAGCGGAAAGGGAAAGATAAAAGTTAAGGGGCCGGCTTCGGTGGAAGATGAAGAGTTAATTTTGGATATTGGGCCCGATACCTTGAGCCTTTTTGGAGAGATTATAAAAAAAGCAAAAGTAGTTTTTTGGAACGGACCGATGGGCTTTTATGAACAAGAAGAATTTGCCCAAGGCACTATAAATTTGGCGAAAATTATTACCCAAAGCGGAGCCTATTCAATAATCGGCGGGGGAGATGTTCTGTCAATTTTAGACAAACTTGGATTGGCTGAAAAAATTAATCATATATCAACCGGCGGCGGAGCAATGCTGGCTTATATAGCCGGAGAAAAATTGCCCGGCATTGAAGCCCTCAAATAAATTCAAAAATTAAAAAGCAAAAATTAAAATGAAAGATAGTAATTTTCAATTTACAATTTTCAATTTTCAATAAACGCTGCAATTTTTTAATTTTCAAACACAATTATTGAAAATTGATTGCCAACTGAAAATTAGATTTTTAAAAATTTTATTTAAGCCAATTTTAAATTGGAAATTGAAAATTAGAAATTAGAAATTTTAATGAAGTGGAAGGTATCTTTTCCAGCGCCGGAAAATTTTATTAGAGATTTTCAAGAATACTCTCCTTTGGTATTGCAGATTCTCTGGAATCGAGGGATTAAAACTCAAAGCGAGATTGAGAATTTTTTTTATCCCACTCTTGAGAAACTTCACAGTCCTTTTTTGATGAAGGGTATGAGAGTTCTTTGTAAAGAAATTCGGGGGGTTATTAAGAAAAGAAAAAAAATCGGTATTTTTACTGATTTTGATGTGGACGGAATAACCGGGGCGGCTATTTTTATAGAAACCCTAATTAATTTAGGTCTTCCCAAAAATTTAATTTCTCTTTATATACCCGCTCGGGAAAAAGAAGGTTATGGAGTTAATGAAACGGGTGTGAAATTTTTAGCTTCTAAGGGCTGTAAAGTTTTCATAACGATTGACTGCGGAATTTCAAACGCCGAGACAATAGAGCTGGCAAAAAAATTGGGAATGAAGCCAATTATTATTGACCATCATCAAGTTCCCGAGTCTCCCCCCAAAGCCCGTATAATTATCAATCCTTTGCAAAAAAAAGATAAATATCCCTGTAAAGAATTAGCGGCCGCCGGCTTAACTTTTAAGATTAGCCAGGCCCTGTTCGCTTCGCTCAAGAGCAAAAACAAAGAGACAGAAAGACAATTATTAGATTTAGTTGTCCTTGCTACGATTGCCGACTGTTGCCCCCTGCTTGATGAAAATAGAGTTCTGGTAAAATGCGGACTGAATGTTTTGTCAAAAACAAAAAGAACCGGACTTCGGGAGCTTATCAGGTTTTTCCGTCTTGAGAAAAAAGCTCTTGATGTTTTTGATGTTTCTTATAAATTAGCCCCTTTGTTAAATTCGGCTTCAAGAATGGACCATGCCAGCAACGCTTACAAACTTATAACAACCGATTCAATTTTTGAAGCGGCCTGTCTTGTAAAAAAACTTAACGAAAAAAATAGAAAGAGGCAAGAAATTTCAAGAAAAATTTTGGAAGAAGTCAACAGAAGAATTTCAAATTATAAAACCTTTCCAAAAGTTATAATTGAAGGCGACAAAAATTGGCCCCTTACATTAGCCGGTCCGCTCGCGGCGAAAATTTTAGAAAGATACTCAAGACCGACAGTTATTTTCAACATTGGCGAAGATGTTAGTCAGTCCTCATCAAGGTCGGTTCATAGTCTTAATATGGTAAAAGTTTTTGAAAAGTGCGCCCGGCATCTTGAAAGATTCGGGGGACATCCTTTGGCGGCCGGCTGCGCAGTTTTGAATAAAAATTTTGAAAAATTAAAAGATTGTTTAGAACAGACCGTTGAAAGTTTGTTAAAAAAAGAAAGCCTGGTTCCGGTTTTGAAAATTGATGCGGAGCTCAAACCCCCTGACCTTAATTTGGATTTTTACAGAGAGCTTCAGAAATTTGCTCCCTTTGGAGCAAAAAATCCCAAGCCGAGATTTTTAATAAAAAATTTGGCGGTTGAAGAAATAAAAGAAGTGGGAAGAAATAAAAAACATTTAAAATTATTATTAAAATTATCTAAAAATAGATTTGTTAGGGGATTTTGGCTAAAATCGGCAGAAAATGCCAGGGATTTAAGAGAGGGTTCTCTTATTGATTTGGTTTTTGAGCTGGAGAAGGATGAATGGAACGGCTGGAGAGAACTCCTATTAAAAATTATTGATATAAAAACACATTTAAACAATGAATTTCCATAAGTTTCGCGCGCAAGCGGAGCAAATTTCTATAAATTTCTTTTTGGAAATAGAAATTAGTGGAAACCCCGAACCAATTCTTCACGGAGTTTATCCCGCACCGAATTTATTCTGGTGCGGGGTTCAGAATGGTACGGGGCGAGCATTGGGTAATTCAGTCGAATAACAGCCATACTTGCCCCGTAGTGTCCCGCTGTGGCGGGACTACTACTGGGGCTTATAGAAACTTATAGAAATTTGTTGTTTTAAAGATATGAGAATTGTTGTTTATACCGACGGCGGTTCCCGGGGAAATCCTGGTCCTGCGGCAATTGGAGTAGTCATTTCCGATGGAAGCGGAAAGGTTATAAGAGAGTATTCGCAATTTTTGGGACAAGCCACCAACAATGAAGCCGAATACCAGGCATTAATTTTTGCTTTAAAAAAAATAAAACAGCTTTTTGGAAAGAAGAAAGCAAAAGAGACGGAGGTTGAATGTCGGATGGATAGTGAGCTGATTTCCAAACAGTTAAACGGGGAATATAAAATTGAAGAGCCAAGTTTGCAGCCTCTCTTTTTGAGGGTTTGGAATTTAAAAATAGACTTTGGAAAAGTTGTGTTTAAACATATTTTCCGTGAAGAAAACAAAAGAGCCGATAGGTTGGCAAATCAAGCCTTAAACCAGGAGGAGGGAAGCCAAAAATTATTTTAGTGTATCGGAATTTGAAAAATTCCGATACGAAAACTTACCTGAAGGGTTTATTGATATAAATAGTTTTTTGGTATATATTTAAAGCAGGATAAAGCTCTATCCTGTTTTTCATTTATGAAAAAAATAGTCATAGCATTAGGCGGAAATGCCATTCGCTCGCCCAGGGGCGATGGCAAGTTTGAAAGTCAGTTCAAGGAACTGATGATTTTTGCCGACTCTTTGAAAAAAATAGTAAAGAAAAACCACCAAATAGTTATTACTCACGGTAACGGACCCCAGGTTGGGGATATTTTGCTTCAGCAGGACTTATCCAAAGATTATGTTAAACCTCTGCCTTTAGCCGTATGCGACGCTCAAACCCAGGGCCAAATTGGGTTTATGCTCCAGCAGGCTCTTTTGAATTCATTCCAAAAATCGGGTATAAAAAAGGAGGTAGTAACAATAATCACCCAAATTTTGGTGGACAGAAACGATTCGGCTTTTTCAAATCCTACAAAACCGATTGGTCCATTTTATACCCCGGGAGAAGCAAAGGAATTCAGAAAAAAAGGAATTAAGATGAAAGAAATAACCTACAGAAGTTTTCGCCGGGTAGTGGCATCTCCCAGGCCCAAAGAAATACTTGAGATTGAGGCGATAAAGAATCTAATATCGCAGGATATGCTCGTTATTGCCTGCGGCGGGGGCGGAATACCAATTGTTGAAATCAAAAATCAAATCTCAAAAATCAAAAATTATAAACCGATTGACGCTGTAATTGACAAGGATTTGGCTTCAAGTCTTTTAGCCAGAGAAATTGGCGCTGATATTTTGTTAATCTTAACCGATGTTAAAAATGTTTTTTTGAACTTTGGGAAAAGAAATCAGATTGCTTTCAAAACTTTAACAATGGAGCAAGCAAAGCGATATTTAAAAGAGGGGCAGTTTCCACCGGGCTCAATGGGACCGAAAGTTGAGGCGGCAGTTGAGTTTGCGGAAAGGGGAGGCAGGACGATTATTGCCCATTTGCGCGATTTTTCATTGGCCTTGTCAGGAAAGGCCGGCACCACAATAGAAAATTAAAAATTAAATATCAAATCTTAAATATACATTTCAAATATAAAAAATTTTTGATTTTTGATTTGTATTTTTGATTTTTGATATTTGATATTTGATTTTGTATGAAGAGAGATTTAACATACGATTTTGATTTTTCGGCTAAAGAAATTTGGGAGATTTTTGAATTAACCAGAAAGTTAAAGAATAAACTCCGTAGTAGAACCTTCGGTTCACTACGGGGCAGGTCTCTGGCAATGTTATTCCAGAAACCATCAACAAGAACCCGGGTTTCGTTTGAAGTTGCAATGACCCAGCTTGGCGGCCATGCTCTCTATCTTGGTCCCAATGATTTACAACTTTCCCGGGGAGAGACAATTGCCGATACAGCCAGAACTCTTTCAAGATATGTTGATGGGATTATGGCAAGAGTTTTTTTTCATCAGGATATTATTGAGCTGGCCAAAAATTCCACGGTTCCGGTAATAAATGGGCTTTCTGATGAATTTCATCCCTGTCAGGGCTTGACCGATATCTATACAATTTGGGAGAAATTGAGTTTCCCAAAATCATTTCCAAGAGATTTCACCATTGCTTTTGTCGGCGACGGAGATAATAATGTGACAAACTCCTTGCTTTTGCTTTGCGCTCGGCTTGGAATTAATTTTAGAATCGCCTGCCCCAAAGAGTATCAGACAAAAGAAGAAATTTTAGATTTGGCGAAAGATGACATTTCAAAAACCAAAGCAGGAATTAAAATAATAAATAACCCGCAGGAAGCAGTAAAGGACGCCGATGTTATTTACGCGGATGTTTGGGTAAGTATGGGACGGCAGGATGCCGAGGAAAGAAAAAGAATTTTAGCGCCATATCAGGTAAATAAAGAACTGGTATTTGGGGCAAAAGAGAAAGTAATGGTAATGCACTGTCTTCCGGCTCATCGGGGAGAGGAAATTACGAACGAGGTTATTGACGGGCCAAATTCCATTGTTTTTGACCAGGCCGAAAATAGACTGCACGTCCAAAAAGCCATTCTTGTAAAATTGCTAAATGGCTAAATTGTTAAAAGATTTATCAGTTACCAAACCATCAAAAAATAAAAAAATTATTATGGGTTTACCCCGTTAGAAATACCGGTATTTCTAACGGGGCTTACCGGAAAAAATGAGATTTAATTTCAAAAATTGGGAAAAACCTTTCAAAATTCCAGGAAAGGAAGATAAATCCCTTCCCGAAGATTACTGGTTTAAAATTGCTGAAAAATTATATCAAGAATCTGGTGAAATTCCCGACCCCTTAGAAATCCGGGCAGAAGCTCTGATTAAGGCTTTTGGCATTCCTTCAGGCCAATACTCGGCTTTAGAGCTTGGTTTAAAAAAAGAAAGAATAAATAAGGAAAAAGACAGAATAATTGCTGAATATCTTACCAACAAAGCCGGAATTCTTATAGACAAGAAAACAGGCGCTACCTCTTTTGACTTCCGAGACTTCTATCCAAAAGGTCTGCCCAAGGAGCTTAAAGAGATTCTTGACCCGGATATTAGAGAAATTATGGAAACCGAATACAAGCATATGGAAAATACCAGAGAGAGGTTTGGGAATACCAAAGAAATTCTTGAAGCTGATTTCCCGGTCAACTATTTCCGCCTGCCAGGCGGTATTGATATTTTTCTGCGAGGATACGCACACGACAAACAATGGCAAGAAAACCACGGAGAGTTTCTCAAAAAAATAAATGAAAAAGCAAAAGTTATTTGTATAGAAGGATTTGCGGATGGGTCATTTGGAACAAGTTTGGATTTGTATTGGAGCCATTCGGAATCACAACCTGGCCATTATGATGCCTTAATGCATGAAGCAGTAGATACTGGATTTGCCGGTCTTTTCACTGAGATAGATGCTCGCGATGTATCAAAAATCAGTATGGAGAGCAGCCCCCCCTTTTACAATTATTTTTGTTCAGAACTACCTTCTGATTTCTTTAGCCAATATTTTGATTTTCTTCACAGAGAACATCCGAATTTGGCAAAAATTATTGGCTCTCCCAAAGAGCTAAAACAAGTTCTTTCCGCTCTGTCAACAACAAAAGAAGGGATAGCCGCAAGAAAAAAGGAAATTTATCGCCAGGGAAAATGTTATTCTGACTTCCCCTATCTTTCCAAAGAGGGAAAAGTTTCTCCTGAGCCAACCTTTTTAGAACTCGGTCAACATCTTTTCACCGATGCCCTATCCGCTATCAAACTTCATTTAATTGCTGAATTAATGGCTGATGGATATATTGAAAAAGGACCAATTATTGATTATGAAGGAGCTTTCCACTTATCAAACAAGTCGTTTTTCTTGCGGTATCCTCAATACGCAATGGAAGTTGTTTTGCGAACGGTCAATGAACTAATGGCGGGCAGAGTTAAAGAAGCGGGCAACATCCCGGAGATTTATAAAGTTTTTGAAAATCCGGATTGGTCGGAGATTACCAAAGAAATTGCCAGGTTAATTTTCAAAGAGCCGGAAAAAGACCCTTCAAAACCAACCGCCATAGGTCCTGACCAGCGCCAACTTATTGATAAACCAATTGATTTTTTGGAAATTTATCACATCAATCCTCAAGAAATTATGCCGGGCACTGAAAAAATTAAAGAAATCCGAGAAAAACTCAGCCAGGAAAAATATCAGTAAATACTTTTTTAAATACAAAAAAGAGATAATAAAAAAACTATTGAGAAATGCGGGCTCTCAACAGGAATAATCTACAAGGTTGCAGGCGTTCCGACCGCCTGCGCGATTAAAGATTAATCGGCGGCTTAATAATTTATTTTACGCCAAGAAAAATTCTTTGAAGCGCGGTTGCGAATATGAACAAATTTGAAAAAGCCTATAAAATATTAGAGAAAAATGTAAAATGTCCTTCTGGTTGTTCGCTTTGCGAGATATACGGAATTGTTTTTTTGCCGAATGAATTAGAGTTTTTGGTAAAGAAAAACCAAATTGATAAAAAAGATAAAAAGAAATTTGCCAAAGTGTATTATTATGGAGGCCATAAAATTTACGCCCTTTTGATGGATAATGGAGATTGTCCGTTTAAGAATAAGATTGGCAGATGTATAAATTGCGGAGCGCGAACTCTTGATTGCCGAACCCACCCAGCCATTCCGATTTTCGGACACGATAAAATAGAAATTTATTTTGATAAAAAATGTCCATTGGTTCAAAGAGGGAAAATTCCAAAAGACTTCAAGAAGAGGGCGCGTCGGGCCTGGCATTTGGTTAATCCGCCGCGCTGGTGGAAGAATTTTTATAATAAAATACAGATACAAAATTTCGGATATTTATAAATATGGCATTTTTAAGTAAAATTTTTGGCGATCCGAATGAAAGAGTTTTGAAGGAACTCCAGCCTTTGGTTGAAAAAATAAATTCCCTGGAACCGGAGTTTGAAAAGCTTTCCAATGATGAATTAAAAAATAAAACAGGAGAGTTTAAAGAAAAATTGAAGCAGGGAAAAACTTTGGATGATATTTTGCCAGAGGCCTTTGCCCTTTGCAGGGAAGCTGCAAAAAGAACTTTGGGTCAGCGGCATTTTGATGTTCAATTAATCGGGGGGATAGTTTTGCATCAGGGAAAAATTACCGAGATGAAAACCGGCGAGGGAAAAACATTGGCATCAACTTTGGCTCTTTATCTTAACGCTCTTGAGAGAAAGGGAGCCCATCTTGTAACAGTAAATGATTATTTGGCCCGGCGCGATACTGTTTGGATGGGACAGATCTACCACGCGCTTGGGTTGTCTGTGGGTTGCATTGCGCATGATGCGGCATACTTGTATGACCCTACCTATCAAGAAAAAAATTCTAAATCCGAAATCCTAAATCCTAAACAAATTCCAAATTCCAAATCTCAAATTCCAAACGGAAAAAGGGACACAGAAAGGGACCTGGTTGGAGGGTTTAAGGTTATTGAAAGCTACCTCCGACCGGTATCAAGAAAAGAAGTCTATGAAGCTGATATTACTTACGGCACCAATAATGAATTTGGTTTTGACTATTTAAGAGATAATATGGCTTATTCTTTAGATGATAAAGTTCAAGGGGAATTTACCCTGTTAGAGGTTAACGAGTTAAAAGAAAAAGCCAAGAATAATAAACCTCCAACCGGGTTCAATTACGCTATTGTTGACGAGGTTGATTCAATTTTGATTGACGAGGCGAGAACCCCTTTAATTATTTCCGCTCCGGATGTTGATTCCACAAAACTTTACGAAGAGTTTGCCAGAATTGTTCCAAGGCTCAAAGAAAACATAGATTATAATATTGACGAAAAAATGAAAGCGGTTACTTTAACCGAAGAAGGAATAGAAAAAGTGGAAAATATTTTAGGTCTGGGAAATATTTATGTTGAGGGAGGAATTAGATATGTTCACCATTTAGAACAGGCTTTGCGAGCCGAAGTTTTGTTTAAAAAAGACAGGGATTATGTGGTAAAAGACGGCCAGATTATTATTGTTGATGAATTTACCGGCCGACTTTTGCCGGGTCGCAGATATTCCGAGGGACTTCACCAGGCAATTGAAGCAAAAGAGGGAGTTAGGGTTCAAAGAGAATCAAGGACTTTAGCCACCATTACTTTTCAGAATTATTTCCGCCTCTATAAAAAACTGGCCGGCATGACCGGCACTGCCGCAACCAATGCTGAAGAATTTCATAAGGTTTACGGATTGGAAGTGGTAATAATACCGACCAACAGACCAATGATTAGACAGGACGGGGCTGATGCTATTTATAAAACCGAAAGAGGGAAATTTCAGGCAATAGTTCGGGAAATAAAAGAACGGAACAAAAAAGGTCAGCCAGTTTTGGTGGGCACGATTTCAATTGAAAAAAATGAATACCTTAGCCGGCTTTTAGAAAGAGAGGGTGTTCCTCATAAAGTTTTAAATGCCAAGCATCACGAACAAGAAGGAGCAATAATTGCCCAGGCCGGAAAATTAGGAGCTGTGACTATCGCCACCAATATGGCTGGTCGGGGAGTGGATATAATTTTGGGAGGAAATCCGCCCGACGCCAAAGAAGCTTTGAAGGTAAAAGAGCAAGGAGGACTTCTTGTTATAGGAACCGAGAGACACGAGGCTCGCCGAATTGACAATCAGCTTCGGGGAAGAGCGGGGAGACAGGGAGACCAGGGTTCTTCTCAATTTTTTATCTCCCTTGAGGATGAATTAATGCGGATTTTCGGCGGAGACAGGGTAAAATTTTTAATGGAAAAATTGGGATTGCCTGAAGACCAACCCATAGCCCATAATTTAATCTCCGGCGCGATTGAGCAGGCTCAGGCAAAAATCGAGGGTTTTAATTTTGACACCCGAAAGCACCTTTTGGAATATGACGATGTTTTGAACAAACACCGGGAGATAATTTATAAAAAAAGAGGGGAGTTGCTGAAAATTGAGGATTGCCGGACGCAAATTATAGAGATGCTTGAGAATGAGCTCAAAAAAATTGTTGAATTTCATACTGCTTCCGAATACGCGGATGATTGGAGTTGCGAGGAAATCTGCGAAAATTTTAAAACAATTTTTCCCATGCCCCAGGACGCCCATTCCAAAATTAGCGAAATAATGGATGGGGTAAAGCGAAAAAAAGAAGGGCATAGTATGGTTCGTCTAGAGATATTGAATTATTTTTTAAATTTAGCAAAAGAAAATTTAGAAAAAAAAGAGCGGGAGTTTGGAGCCGAGGTAATGAGAAAGGTTGAAAAAATGGCGATGCTTCGGACTTTGGATATGCTTTGGATGGACCATTTGGAAAACCTTGATTATTTAAAAGATTCGGTCAGGCTTCAAGCCTATGGTCATAAAGATCCCTTGGTTGAATACAAAAATGAGGCTCACAAAATGTTTAAAGATTTATTAAGGGCTTTTCAAAGCGAGGTGGTGGGGGTAATTTATAAAATCGGGGTTATTATCCAGCCAAGTATGCGAGTTGACACCCCGCATCAGAGCCTTCGGCACGATGCGGGGCAGGCAAAACAGCGCAAATACAAAAAGAAAGTAGGCAGAAATGACCCGTGCCCTTGCGGCTCGGTAAATCCAATCACGGGAAAGATTTATAAGTATAAACATTGTGGACTTATCAACGCCCCTCATCACAAAAAAATATAGCGGAGTCCTGCCGAAGCTTTAGCGGAGGCGGACGGGAGCAAATTAGATATTAGATATTGGATATTGGATGTTAGATGTTAGATGTTGGATTTAATGAATAGTAAATATTTTACGAAGCGATTTTTAATTATTTTCCTGATATTTTTGGGGATTGTTTTGTATCTGAATACTTTTTTTAACGAATTTCTTTGGGATGACGATGATATTATTAAGAATGCCTATATAAAAGATTGGCGATATATTCCTAAATGTTTTAGCCAGAATTTAATTAGCGGAGTGGGGGAGACCTCTAATTACTGGAGACCGCTGCTTCTTTTATCGTTTTCAATTGATTGGCATATCGTCGGGCCCCAGCCCTTTTTATTTCATTTTCATAATCTTTTTTTGCATATAATTTCGGCAATTTTGCTTTTTTTAATACTGGAGCGTCTTTTAAAGAAAAAATGGTTTTCTTTTTTAGTTTCTTTGCTCTTTCTTATCCATCCCCTGCAAACTGAAGCCGTAACTTATATTGCCGGCCGAGGAGACCCTCTTTCGGTTTTTTTTATTTTCCTTTCTTTGTTTTTGTTTATTAAAGCCTGTGAGAGACCTTTAAAGAAATGGTATTTTTTGTCTCTATTCTGTTTTGTTTTAGCTTTGCTTTCCAAGGAAACAGCTATGGTAACCCCGTTTTTAATAGTTCTTTTGCTCTTGAGTTTTCAGGAAAAATTTTTTTCACCAAACATTATTAATTCTTCAAAAAAAGAAAGGCTCAAGGAGGTAATATTTTTGAGTGTAAATAGATTAATTCCCTTTTTTGTGGTTCTGGTAATTTTTATAAGCCTGCGGCTGACAATTTTAAATTTTCATAACATTCTTAATTTTTGGCCTACCCCCAATATCTATACCGAAAATATTAGCGTGAGGATTTTTACTTTTTTCAGAATCCTTTTAACTTATTTGGGATTAAATTTTTTGCCCTTGAATCTTCATATGGAAAGGAATGTTCCCTTGGAAACTTCCTTTTTTTCATTTCCGGTCTTTTCGGGATTCCTTGTTTTTTTAGCAATGATATTTTTCGCCATCCGCAGCTTTTTAAAATACCTCCCCTCTTTTTCTTCTTCTTTGGAGCGAGGGAATGTAGGTTTAAAGACCATCCGCAGGCAAAATTGCTTGGTCCCCCGCCTTGGCGGGGGAATTTTGCCGAGGACTGAGCGAACTTTGCCGCTGGAGCAAAGTGAGCGTGTCGAGAAAGCTACTTCCCGAGCCCCTTTCTACTTTTTTGGCATCGGTTGGTTTTTAATTTGCTTGGCTCCCTATTCCAATATTTTCATTCCCGTAAATGCTATAATTTACGAACATTGGATGTATCTGCCATTAATCGGAATTTTTATTTGCGCGGTTCATTTTTTTGAAAACATCCTTAAAGAAAACGGGGACACTTTTAAAAAAATATTAATCTTGCTTTTAATTTTTTATCTCACTTTCTTTAGCCTTAAAACTATTTTAAGAAATCGGGAATGGCGAGACCCCATTGTTTTCTATAATCAAATTTTAGAGAACAGCCGGAGCCATCGAGTTTATAATAATTTAGGAAATGCCTATTCGGATATTGGAGAATACAAAAAAGCTGAAGAAATGTATTTAGAAGCTATTAATTTTGACCCAAGCTTTCCCCAGCCCGAAGCTTATAATAATTTGGGCCTGGCTTTTTATCGCCAGGGACAATACGATAAAGCCATTCCCTACTTTGAAAAGGCCTTAAAGGTAAAAAGCAATTTTATCCCGAGCATAATTAATTTGGCGGATGCTTATTTTAGAAAAAAAGACTGGGAAGGAGCGAGAGAATATTTTCTTTTGTATAGTAAATCAACTCCTTACAGTTTTTATCCATATTTTAAACTGGGAGAAATAAGTTTTTATGAGGGAAACTGCGCGGAGTCTTTGCGATATTTGGAGGCAGCAAAAGAAGTTGTTCCCTCAGGAGATAAGGAATTTCAGAAAAGTATATTGTTTTTGCTCGAGGAAGCCAAAAAATGCGAACAACAAATTAAACACTGATTTATTACGAATTATACGCAGACAACACAGATTAAAATCAGTGTGGTTGGTGTTAAATCAGTAATAAACCCCGCACCACTTCTGGCAGGCATTTAGAATACAAAAAGTAAAAAGCCGCGAGGCTCGCTTCGTCCCGCACCTTTTGTGGACTACGCTTTGCACAAAATAACGAAGTTGTCCTAAAGGGGTGCGGGACTCGCCTTGATTAAACTTGTATTTTGGAAAATGTTGGCTGGAAGTGGTGAGAGGTAAATCAGTGTAAAATCAGTGGTTTTATCAATAATCATCCCGGTTTTTAATGAAGAGAATTTAATTGAAGAAATATTAAAGAGGGTGGATAATGCTCAGGTTTTAAATTGGGAAAAGGAAATTATTGTGGTTGATGACGGCTCAACCGATGATTCAAAATCTAAAATCCAAAATCTAAAATCTAAAGTCCAGAATTTAAGAATTATTTCTCACAAAAAGAATTTGGGAAAGGGGGCAGCAATTAGAACCGCTCTGAACTATGTTACCGGAGATTATGTTTTGATTCAGGATGCGGATTTGGAATATAGTCCGAACGATTTTCAAAAATTACTCAGTCCAATTCAGAAAGGAGAAGCTCAAATAGTTTACGGTTCAAGAAATCTTGAGCCTGCAAAAAGAGGATATTTTTTAAATTTCTGGGGCGGAAAATTTTTAACTTTTTTAACCAATCTGCTTTTTAAAACTTCCCTGACCGATATTAATACCGGCTACAAAGTTTTTAAAACCGAAATTTTAAAAAATCTCAAGCTTGAAAGCTCCCGATTTGAATTTTGCGAAGAGGTGACAGCCAGGGCTTTAAAGGCGGGTTACAAAATCGTTGAAGTCCCGATTTCTTATAATCCTCGAGGGGTCAGAGAGGGAAAAAAATTGCGGCCGATTGACGGCTTGGTTGGTTTTTGGGCCATTGTAAGATTGAAATTTTTTAATTAAGGTTTATAATTAATATAATGTTTAAAAGAAGGAAAATTTGGATATCTATTATCATTGTTTGCGCTGTTCTGGCTGGATTTTTTGACTACCCGAATTATTGGGACAGGGCATCCGATTTTATAAATGCCAAATTTGGGATGAAAATTCCCCATTTTCCCTCAAAGCCTTTTAAGCTGGGGCTTGACTTGGTAGGCGGAACCCATTTGATTTATGATGCCGATCTTTCCAAGGTTGACCAAAAAGAGCATTCCACTTCAATTCAGGGCCTAAGAGACGTGATTGAGCGAAGAGTTAATCTTTTCGGAGTTCAGGAACCCCTTGTTCAGATTCAGCAGAAAGGAAATAATTATCGCTTGATTGTTGAGCTGGCTGGAATTAAAGACGTTTCCCAGGCCATTAAGATGATAGGGGAAACGCCGTTTCTGGAGTTTAAAGAAGAAAGGCCAGCAGACCAACAAAATAAAATTTTAGAAATTCAAAAAAAAGTTTCTGAAGCAATGCAAAAAGGAGAAACGCCAAATTTAACCGAAGAAGAAAAAAATTTGGTTGGCGAAGATCCCTATTTTATCTCAACGAATTTAACCGGCCAATATCTTAAAAAGTCCTCTATGGAGTTTGACCAGCAGACTTATCAACCCGAAGTTGGTCTGGAATTTAATGATGAGGGAGCAAAAATTTTTAAGGAGCTCACCAAAAGAAATGTTGGCAAGAGGATAGCGATTTATATTGATTTTATGCCAATTTCCGCGCCAACTGTTCAGGAAGAAATACCCTCGGGAAGGGCAAGAATTTCGGGTAATTTTACAGTGGATGAAGCAAAAACTTTAGCCAGAAATTTAACCGCCGGCGCCCTGCCCGTTCCCATAAAGCTTATTTCCCAACAGAACGTTGAGGCTTCGCTTGGAAAAATTTCGCTTCAAAAGAGTTTAAACGCCGGAATCATAGGATTTTTAATGATAGCTTTGTTTATGGCGCTTTTTTACAGATTTCCGGGATTCCTGACGGTTATCGCCCTTGGCATTTACGCAATTTTAAATCTTATGATTTTTAAGTTAATTTCGGTTACTTTGACTTTGTCGGGGCTAACGGGTTTTCTTTTGTCAATTGGGATGGCGATTGACGCCAATATCTTGATTTTTGCCAGAATGCGCGAGGAGGCGAAATTGGGAAAAAATTTATTAATGATAATTCAGGACGGCTTCAAAAGAGCTTGGCCGTCAATCAGAGACGGAAACGTAACGGTTTTGATAACCAGTTTTATTCTTTTTGGTATGGGGACGGGATTTGTCAGGGGCTTTGCCACAACTTTAATACTTGGGACATTTGTAAATATTTTTGTGGCGATGACAGTAACGCGGGTTTTAATGCTGGTTTTCGTCAATACAAAAATTGGAAAAACAAAATGGCTTTGGTACAAAACCTAATGTCTAAATTTAAATATTATGGATTTTTTAAAGTATAAAAAATTTTATTATTTATTTTCAGGAATTCTTTTAGTCGCAAGTATTGTTGGAATATCTTTGTGGGGGTTCCGCTTGGGAATTGATTTTAAAGGAGGGAGTATTTTAGAAGTGGAGTTTTCCAAAATAAGGCCCGATAATGAAAAAGTTCAGGAAGCGCTAAAGGAATTCAATTTTCCCGAGCTCATATTGCAGCCAACTCAAGAAACAGCTTTGATTTTAAGATTTAAAGAAATATCCGAGGAAACTCATCAGAAAATTTTAAATAAATTGGAAGAGTCGGCAAATTCCCTGGATAAAGAGAATACTTTAAAGGAAAAAAGATTTGAGTCGGTGGGGCCGGTCATCGGTCGGGAATTGCAGGGCTCGGCTTTGAAAATGATAATTTTTGCTCTGCTTGGCATTTCTTTGTATGTGGCTTGGGCGTTCAGACGAGTTTCCAAGCCCGTTTCTTCTTTTAAATACGGAATAGCAACCTTGATTGCGCTTTTTCACGACATTATGATTACTTGTGGATTTTTTTCCTATCTCAGTCATTTTTCCGGCGTTGAAATCGGAATACCATTCGTGGTTGCTCTTTTGACTCTTCTTGGATATTCGGTAAGCGATACGGTTGTTGTTTTTGACAGGATAAGGGAAAATTTGATAAAACTTTCCGAAAAAACTTTTGAAGGTCTGATTAATAAAAGCCTTAGACAGACCATAGTGCGCTCTCTTAACACTTCCCTTGGCGTAATTTTTATATTGGTGGCAATTTATTTTTTTGGCGGAGAAACTTTAAAATATTTTGTTTTGGCCCTGATAATCGGAATTTTTTTCGGGACATATTCATCAATTTTTATCGCCTCGCCAATTTTAGCGAGCTTTGCGCGCAAAAGAAATTAACTATGCCTTATGTTAAAGGAATTAATTGATAAATATTATCGGGAGAGGCAAAAAGATAGAGAGCAGACCCATTTTTATATTACCGATGCCGGGAAATGCCCCCGAGCTGTATTTTTTAAGTTTAAAAAGGCTTTTAAAGAGGAGATGGAGCCAAGAGTTTTAAGATTGTTTGATTACGGCGACCAGATTCATCAATTTATTTTAAAGCCTCTTTTCAGCATGGGGACGGTGCGCTCTTCCGAGATTTCTATTCCTCCCCAGCAGATAATTTCCGGCCGGGCAGACGCTGTTGTTAGCTTTGGTAATGAGCTTTATGTTCTTGACATTAAAAGTATGAACAGCATGGTTTTTCAAAATTTGGAGAGGCCAAAAGAAGAACATCTTTATCAGGTTCAGCTTTATCTCCATTTTTTTGAAATAAAAAGGGGATTACTGCTCTATGTAAATAAAGACACTTTAGATTTAAAAGAATTTATTTTTGAATACGACGCTCTGCTGGCAAAAAAGTTATTGTTAGATTTTTACAACCTCAAAACGAAAATTGATTCCAATATAATTCCCTCAAGGCTTGATTCCTGGCCGGAAGGTTGGCAGTGCAAGTATTGTCAATTCAAAGAAATTTGTAAAATAGCAGAGTCCGGTGAGATGAACTGGGATGAGTTCAAAAATAAAATAAAGTCGGAACCTGCCGCCGATGCTATCAATGATGCAAAAGTTTAGGAAATATGTTTCTCTTTATTCCCCTCCTGTTTTGTGGTGCGGTTTAATTTTTTATCTATCTTCCCAGCCCTATTTAAGGGTGAGCGAAGGACCCTGGGATTTGGCTTTAAGAAAATTCGGCCATATTAGCGAATATTTTGTTTTAACTATTTTGAGTTCAAAAGCCATAGGCTCTTCAATTTTTAAACTCAATAAAAAAACTATAATTTCCGGAGCTTTGTTTAGTTTCTTTTTTGCCATATCGGATGAATATCACCAGTCTTTTATTGAGGGAAGATGCGGAAGCCCGGTTGATGTTGGGGTTGACAGCATTGGCATTGTTTTGGCGGGTATGGGCCTTTGGCGTTTTAATGTTTTGCCGAAGTTAAAAAGCAAAGAAAAATAAATTCGAATATGTTTGATTTAATCATCGTTTCTTTAGCGATTGTCTTTTTTTCCGGCATTGTTTCTTGTGTTGAGGCCGCTTTGTTTTCTGTGCCGTTGGTAAAAGTTAGAGAATATGGGGAAAAAAAGAAAAGAAAAGCGGATACATTAATTTTTTTAAAAGAAAAGATTCAAAAACCCATTATTACTCTGGTTGTTTTCAACAACCTTATAAATATCGGCGGCAGTATCTTCGCTGGCGCCCTGGCCGGGAGAATTATGGGCGATGTTTGGCTTGGGATTTTTTCCGGGGCTTTGATTTTTTTGATAATTATATTTTCCGAAATCATCCCTAAAAATTTAGGCGCTCGTTATTCGTTGCCAATCTCTTTAGTTTTTGCTCCGATTTTAAAATTTTTTATTAAAATTTTCAGTCCTTTTATTTGGTTGCTCTCCCGATTGCCCCCTCTTCAAAGAATAGGCGAATCCTTATCGCTTGTTACTTCGGAAGAAGAGATAAAATTTTTAACAGGAGTGGGAGCAAAAGCCGGAGTTATTGAGGAGGATGAAGCAAAGATGATTCAAAGCGCCTTCAGGCTTAACGATATTACAGCTGCTGATATTATGACCCCAAGGTCTTTGGTTTTTTGGCTCGATGGCAATAAAAGCCTTCGGCAAAAAAGAGTCAAAATTGGGAAATGCCATCAATCCCGAATTTTGGTTTGCGATAAAGACATTAATAAAGTAATGGGAATATGCCGCAAAGACGACCTTCTTAAATCTTTGGTTGAAAGAAAAGAAGATATCCTTATCAAGGAATTCGCTTCCTGGGTTTTGTTTGTTCCCGAAACTCGAGTAGCCGATGATTTGCTTCGAGATTTCCAAAAAACCAAATCCCATTTTGCCGTAGTTATTGATGAACACGGTGAAGTTGAGGGCGTGGTAACTCACGAGGATATTTTACAGGAATTGGTTGGGGAACTCATATCGGAAAAAGATATTGCCCCCGACCTTATAAAAAGAATTTCTAAAAAAGAGATTTTGGCTCACGGACAAACTAAACTTGCTTATATTAATCAATTTCTTAACATTAACCTAAGGGGAGCTTTGACCCTGAATGGATTTTTGCTTAAAAAATTTGAAAAATTTCCTCAAGTTGGCGAAGTTTTTGAAACCAGGGAAGCAAAACTTATTGTTGAAAAAATAACCGAGAAAAGCGTTGAAAAAGTGAAAATCATCAAAACCTGAATTCGCTAATTTTTGCGAATATGGGTGCGAATATGTGCGAATATTTGCACAAATTAGCACCTCAATTAGCATAAATTCGCGAGATTTATGCAGGCTTTGCTTACGGCCGGAGGACATGGTACCCGTCTTCGGCCAATAACTTACACCCTAAACAAACACCTTATTCCTTTGGCTAACAAACCAATGATTTTTTACGCTCTGGAAAAAATAGCCGAGGCAAATATCAAAGATGTTTTTATAAATGTTAATCCCGGAGACAAAGAAATTTTCCAAGCAGTGGGCAATGGCAAAAGGTGGGGTTTAAATGTAAAATATATTGAACAGACCGGCGGGCCAAAGGGACTGGCTCATATTTTAAAAATAGCCCAACCTTATTTAGGAGATGAATCATTTATTTTTTATTTGGGCGATAATCTTATTTTTAGCTCCATAAATAAATTTGTTGAAAAATTTGAAAGAGAAAAATATCATAGTCTTTTAACTTTGTCAAAAGTTAAAGACCCCCAAAGATTTGGGGTGCCCGAAATTAGCAAGGATGGAAAAATTTTAAGAGTTGAAGAAAAGCCCAAAAATCCGAAGAGTAATTTTGCGGTTACCGGAATTTATATTTATAGTCCTGAGGTTTTTAGAGCCCTTGAACATATTAAGCCAAGTTTTAGAGGGGAGTTGGAGATTTCCGATGTTCATACCTGGCTGATAAATAATGGTTATAATATCGGATATGAGGAAATAACCGGTTGGTGGAAAGATACGGGCAGGCCGGAGGATTTGCTTGAGGGAAACGATTTGCTTTTAAGATACAGCTGCCCTAACGGAAAAATTGAGGGAAAGGTAGAGAGAGGGGTTATTTTGGACGGGAAAGTAACAATTGGCAAAGGTTCAAAGGTCTTTGGGAAAACAATAATCAAGGGCCCGGCGATAATCGGAAAAAATTGTCAAATTAAAAATTCTTTTATCGGACCGAATACCTCAATCGGGGACAATGCGAGAATTTCAGAATCAGAGATAGAGCGCTCAATTATTTTAGCAAATAGTTTTATTAAATCAGCCGGAAAGAAAATTACAAATAGCTTGATAGGAGAGGGGGCCAGGATTATTCCGAACTTTGAGAGTTTGCCATCGGGACACAGATTGATTATTGGCAAAGACAGCCAGATAGAACTATGACCAAATTGTTAAATTGTTAAAGTGTTTTATTGTTAAACTGTTTTAAATTTAACTTTAACAATGTGGCAATTTATCAATTTAACAATTTATCAATATAGCATAGCAATATGGTAAAAAAAGCGGTAATTTTATTGGGCGGTCTGGGGACAAGGTTTCTGCCAATTACCAAGGCCGTGCCCAAGGAAATGCTTCCCATAATTGATAAGCCGATTTTTCATTATCTAATAGACGAAGCTTATAAGTCCGGAATAAAAGAAATAATTTTGGTAGTTTCTTCGGAAAAGAAAAAAATAATAAAGGATTACATAGGTCAAGCCGCTCGATTGGAAAAAATTTTAAAGAAAAGGGGGAAAAACAATTTATTAAAAGAACTTCAGCCGATTCCTTCTGATATTTCTATTGAGCTTTGCGAGGAAAGAAATCCCCTGGGAGATGGTCATGCAATTTTACAGACCAGAAATTTGGTGGGTGAGGAGGCTTTCGGAGTTTTTTTTGCCGATGACATTATTGATTCCGAAGTTCCCGCTTTGCTTCAGTTAATTGAAGTTTATAAGAAATATAACGCTTCGGTTATTGCCCTGGAGAGAATGCCTAAGGAAAAACTTTCACTTTACGGGGTTGCAAAAACAGAAAAAATTGTAAATCGTCTTTATAAAATAAGAGGAATAGTTGAAAAGCCCATGCCAGACGAAGCTCCTTCGGATTTGGCAATTCCTGGCCGATATGTATTAACCCCGGATATTTTTGAAATTTTGGAGAAGATGGAACCTGGTTCAAGAGGGGAGATAATTTTAGCCGATGCTTTGGACCTGGCAATAAAAAAGGGTAAGCCGGTTTACGGTCTTGAATATAAAGGAAAGTGGCTTGGCTGCGGCGATAAACTCGGGTTTTTGAAAACTACGGTTTTATTCGCGTTAAAGCATCAAAAATTCGGAAAAGAATTTAAGGAGTTTTTGAAATCACTGAAAATTTAAGAGCTCGTTATGAAATCAAAAAAGGAAAACGAGAATGTTCTTCCATCAAGTTTAGTTCCTAAACCGCATATCAAAGTTGGATTGGCCAGAGCTTTGGGCCTTTCCGATGCCGTATTTATAGGAATAGGAGCTCTTCTTGGCGGGGGAATTTTTACCTTAACGGGACTTGCTTTGGGATACGCAGGTCCTTCTTTGATTTTGGTTATTGTTCTAAACGGAATTATTGCTTCAATGACGGCTTTGGTTTATGCGGAGCTTGGCTCGGTTTTGCCCGAGGCCGGCGGCGCCTTTATATGGGCCAAAAGGGGATTAGGCGATTTGGCCGGTCATATTACCGGCTGGATTTCCTGGTTTGCCAATGCCGTTGCCTGCGGACTTTATTCAATAAGTTTTGGGTTTTATGCGGGAATCATAGTTTTTTTAATTATTTTGCCGGTTTTTGGAATTAATATTTCCTTTTCCGAAGGCGATTTATTTCAGGTGCTTGTGGCAATTTTGACAATTCTTTTTGTCGGTTATATCAACTTTAAAGGAGTTTCGGGCACCAGCCGGTTTGGCAAAACCATTGTTTATTTTGAAATAGCCGTACTTTTAATTTTTGGCATCTTTGGAGCTCTCTCTTTTTTAAAAAGACCGGATTTCTCTAATAATTTTTTGCCATTCTTCCCCTATGGCATTTCCGGACTTTTGGCAGCTATGGGTTTAATGTATATTGGCTTTGAGGGTTCGGAGATTATTGTTCAATCTGGAGAAGAAATAAAAAATCCCAAGAAAAATCTTCCGCGAGCTATATTTATTTCCCTGGGAATTATAGTTTTCCTCTATGTCCTGGCTATATTCAGCGTTTTGGGCGGGCCGCAAGAAGAAGGTGGTGGATGGCAAACTATGGCCCAAGCCGGTCAGGGGGTTTTAATTAGGGCGGGGAGTTTTTTTATGCCAGGATTTGAATGGATTATGATTTTTGGAGGACTTTTCGCCGCTTTGGCTGCTCTCAATGCAACAATTTTTTCTTCATCTCGCGTTTCTTTTTCAATGGCTAGAGCCGGCTTCTTGCCGAGAGTGTTTTCCACAATTCATCCAAAAAACAAGACTCCCCATATCGCCGTAATCATCTCCACTTTACTTATTTTGGTAATTGCCGCTTTCCTGCCCCTAAAGGATGTGGCTGTCATTGTTGACCTTTTATTTATTTTTTTATTTTTACAACTGCACTTCACTTTAATTGCCCTGCGCAAGAAATTGCCCGACATAGAGCGTCCATTTAAAGTTCCTTTTCATCCCATCCCTTCTTTAATTGCCATTTTTGCCTATCTGGTTTTAGTCTTTCAACTTTTTCATGTAAGTCCCGTGGGCATATTTATTGTTTTGTTTTGGTTGCTTTCGGGATTTTTACTTTATTACGCTTATGTTAAGCCTCGAGCTTTTGAAAAAGTCGAAAAACGGGTGATTTTTGAGGAAAAAGTCAGAATGGCTGAAGAGAAAAAATATCGGATTTTATTGCCGATATCCCCGGATATTAATTGGCAAAATATTCTGACCTTTTCCTTAGTTTTGGCAAAAGAAAGAGATGCTGAAATATCGGTTTTGAGAATAAAGCAGATACCCCGTCCGAGGCCTTTGCATATAGATGAAGACGAACTTGAAAAAGAAAGAATATTTTTAGAAGAGGTATCAAATTTTTGCAAGGATTTTCATATCAATGTTGATATCTTATTAATAGTTGCCCGAAGTATTTCCGGAACCGTTCTTGAGGTGGCTAAGAGAGAAAATCCCAACCTTTTAATTATGTGCTGGAAGGGCTGGGCAAAAACAAAAGGCAAAATTTTTGGAAGAAATCTTGACAGAGTATTGCGTGAGATAAAATGCGATTTAATTGTGGCAAGAATTAATCATCTTAACGATTTTAAAAATATTCTTTTGCCGAGTGTCGGTGGTCCCCATACAAAATTTGCCGGCAAAGTTGCCAGAGCCATTGCTCAAAATTTTGATAGTAAAATTAATGTAGCTTATGTGGCTTCTAAAAAAGGGATTGAGAATAATAATGTAGAGGAAAAATTAATAAGCACTGTCTCTAAATTAGAAATAGGAAACTGGCCTCATTTGAAAACCGAGATTTTACAGACTCCGTCTTCCTCTCACCAATCCGTAGCTTATCAAATTGTTCAAAGGTCGCAGGATTTTGGTTGCGTTTTGATGGACTCGGCCCGAGGCAGAATTTTTAGAGAAATGATTTTTGGAAGTATTCCCGAAATAGTTGCCAGAAATTCCACCTGCTCCCTAATTTTGGTTAAATCTCATACCGAAATTATCCAGCCCTTTCTGTCCTATCTAAAGTCAAGAATATAATATGGGGTTTTGAAAAATTCATTGAAAGAGTTATAATAAGAGTAGTTAAGATAAATTTCCAATTTCTAAGTCCTGATTTCTAATAAAATGCCCAATTCCAAAATGCCAAATTTCAAAAATATTTTTTAGCATTAGACATTGGACATTTGGATTTTTATTAGCCATTGGGATTTAGAAATTAGTCATTTTATGATTAAGGTATATTCCACCCAAACCTGTCCTTACTGCACAACCCTAAAGGAATGGTTAAAAGAGAAGAATTTTGAGTTTGAAGATATTGATGTCAACCGGGATGAGGAAGCCTTAAATGAAATGCTCAAGAAATCGGGACAGCTCGGCGTGCCGATGATAGATATAGACGGTCAGATTATAGTGGGATTTGACAAGGAGAGGATAAGTAAACTTCTTCATATTGGAGAGTAAACAATCGTTATATTGTTAAACTGTTATATTGTTAAACTGTTTTCATTTAAACAATTTAGCAATTTAGCAATTTAGCAATTTAGCAGTATGATTAAAGTAGCTATTAATGGTTTTGGTCGCATAGGTCGGTCCACTTTTCGAAGAATCCTTAACAGCCACCCCAATTTAGAAGTGGCGGCAATTAACGATTTAACCGACAACAAAACCCTGGCTCATCTTTTAAAATATGATTCCCTCTATGGCATTTACGAAAAAGAGGTGGGGTTTGGCGAAGAATTTTTGAAAGTGGACGGAAAAGAATTTAAAGTCTTTGCAAAAACCAACCCGGAAGATTTGCCCTGGAAAGCTCTAAGAGTTGATATTGTTCTTGAATGCACCGGTCATTTTACGGAGCTGGAGGGTTCAAAAAAACATCTTAAAGCCGGAGCAAAAAAAGTGATTATTTCCGCTCCGTCCAAAAGTCCGGAAATTCCCAATTTTGTTTTGGGGGTCAATGAATCTAAATACAATCCGGAAAAAGACGACATAATTTCAATGGTTTCCTGCACCACAAATTCTTTGGCGCCGGTGGTAAAAATTTTACACAAAAACTTTCAAATTTTGAAAGGATTTATGACCACCATTCACAGCTATACCAACGACCAGGAAATTTTAGACCTTTCCCATAAAGACCTTCGCAGGGCAAGAGCCGCCGCTCTGTCTATGATTCCCACTTCAACCGGAGCGGCAAAAGCCATTGGGAAAATTTTTCCCGAACTTGAGGGAAAATTGGACGGAATTTCCGTCAGAGTTCCCACTCCGACTGTTTCTCTGACAGATTTAACCGTCAATGTTTCAAAGAAAACAAATAAGGAAGAAGTAAATGAGGCTTTCAGAGAAGCCGCCAAAACCAAGGAACTGCAGGGAATTTTTTGGGTGGAGGACTTGCCTTTAGTTTCCGTAGATTTTAAAGGAAATTCTTATTCTTCAATTTTAGACAGCGAGTTCACCAAAGTTTATGATGATTTGATAAAAGTTTTGGCCTGGTATGATAATGAGTGGGGATATGCCTGCCGGCTCGCCGAGTTTTGTGAGTACGTTGGGAGAAAATTATAGAAAAGAAGGCCATTCTTAAAAGCTTAATATCAAATATCAAATATCAAATATCAAAAACACATATTAAATATTAAAAATTTTTGATTTTTGATTTGTATTTTTGATTTTTAATTTTTGATATTTAATATGGTTTATTTGGGAGCAGACCACAGAGGATTTAATTTAAAAGAAAAGATAAAAAAATATCTCCAAAATTTAGATTACAAAATAGTGGATTTGGGCAATAAAATTTTTAATTCAAAGGATGATTATCCTGATTTCGGAAAGAAAGTCGCCGGAAAAGTAAGCAAAAATTCCGCAAAAGATAAAGGGATTTTATTCTGCGGTTCGGGCAGCGGAATGGCAATTGCCGCCAATAAAGTAAAAGAAATAAGGGCGGTTTTGGGATTTAATGAAAAGGCGGCAAAAATGTCTCGCGAACATAATGACGCCAATGTTTTATGTTTGCCAGCCGATTTTTTAAGTTTGAGCAAAGCTAAAAAAATTGTAAAAATATGGCTGGAAACCCATTTTAGCAAGGAAAAAAGACACATCAGAAGATTAAAAAAAATAAAAAGAATTGAAATTGGAAAATAAATGTCAAATGTCAAAGCTCAAATGCCAAATCAAATCCAAAGCCCAAATGTCAAATTTTTGGATTTTGGATTTTAGTCATTGATTTGTCATTTGGATTTTGTCATTTGGATTTTAGTGGTTGAAGTAATTCCCACTATCATTGCTAAAGACTTCCGGGAACTTAAAAAGAAAATAAAACTTGTCGAGCCATATACGGACTGGGTCCAGCTTGATATAATGGACGGGAAATTCGTGCCAAATGAAACCTGGCGAGAACCTAAAGATTTGAAAAGAATTAAGACGGGTTTAAAAATGGAAGCCCATTTAATGCTCCAGAACCCTTTTAGGGTAGTGGATAATTGGTTAAAATACGGATGTCAGAGAATAATTGTTCATTGGGAGAGTTTAGGGTATAATAAAAATAGGGAGCTTAAAAAAATTATTGAAAAAATAAAAAAATTGGGTGGAGAAATCGGTCTAGCTTTAAATCCTGAAACAAATTGGCAGGAGATAAAAGATATCCCAGAATTTGATTTGATTCTTTTAATGACCGTAAATCCCGGTTTTGGCGGTCAGAAATTTTTGCCGGAAGTTATCCCTAAACTCGGGGCTTTGCGCAAAGCTTTTGCAAATGTTAAAATAGAAGTAGATGGCGGAATAAATATAAACACCGGAAAATTGGCGGTTAAAGCCGGAGCAAACATTTTAGCGGTCGGTTCGGCGATATTTGAAAGCCGGAACATTGAAAAAACTATTCAGGAACTCGCTAATTTGCGCTAATGTGGGCGCCAATTTGTGCGAATAATTTTTAATATGTTAAAGTTGGTGCGTAATAATTTTCGCGTGGGTTCGCGTAGGCGGCTTCGTCAGCTTTCCTGTTACTATAAAGTTTTGCAGCCGCCTTGTTTCGCGCCCCGGTACTACAAATTCCTTCGGAATTTGAGTACGGGGCAAGCCCCGATAGAAGTTCGTTCTGCGATTATTCTCGCCCCGTAGTCAAATCCGTCAGGATTTGTACTATCGGGGTTAGTTTCGCGCAAAGAACCTGCTATTCCTTATTACGCATCATCTTTGTTATAATATAAATAGAGCCCCTTATTGAAAATCAAAAATTTTGAATTTTGATTTGGTCGATGCGGGGCAGTATCTAATATCTAATATCTAATATCTAATATCTAATATCTATGAAGAAAAACAAAGGTTTTACCTTGATTGAGTTGTTGGTAACCGTGGCAATTATTGGTCTTTTGTCAGCCGTGGTTTTGGTTTCTTTGAACAGCGCCAGAAGGTCGGCTAATGACGCCAGAAGAAAAGCGGACCTAAAGCAAATAGCTAACGCAATGGAGATGAAGTATGATGGGGATGGCTCATACCCTAGTTATGCGGCTGATGATTGCTCAACAACAAGTGTAGCAGCTGGACATCCGACTTGCGCTTCTACCTGGACAAACAATATGACAACCTGGATGTCCACTCTTCCCAGGGACCCCAAAAATGATGCAACCTATTATTATCGGATAAAAGGCAACTCTGCCGACCTCCAGAAGTATTGTGTTACTGCCAGTAGTTTTCAAGGAGAAACAACCAAGGGCTTTTATGTGGCCCATAACGGGTCTGGAACACCAACTAGCCCTGCTACCACTTGTCCAGATTGGTAAAGTAATCCCCGAGGTCAAGGGTCAATCAAGCTTAACTATAGAGAATCTTTCTCTATAGTATAGTTGAGTTAAGAAAAACTCGCTATGGGTTCAATGTATAATATTCTCAATCAAAAGGAATTAAATATTTTAAAGAAAAAAGAACCGCAAAGATTCCAGTATCTAACAGAGGGCGGTTTTTATTTGAATTTAAAAGGATTGCCATTGAAGCCGATTGACGGCATTGAAACCGAAAGAATCAGCCATTTATCGCGGATTGTAAGGGCTCTGGCTTTCAGCGCAATTAATAGCGCAAAATCCGGACATCCGGGCGGTTCTTCTTCAAAGGTTGAACAGGTTTTAACTTTGGTTCTTACCGGGATAATGGCTTTTGACCCGATGGACCCAAAAAATCCCGGCAGAGACAGAGTTGTCTGGTCTGCCGGCCACTGCACCCCCTTATTTTTTGCCGTCCTCGCCCTGATTTATGAATCATTGCGCCGTCAGGGACATTCAATCAACCCCGTTAGAAAAGGATTTTCTAACGGGGTTGATAAAGAAAAAATTGGAGCGGTTTTTCCCGAATGTTTGATTCGTTTCAGACATTGCGACGGTCCGACCGGGCATGTAGAATCCCATTTTGCTTTTGCTGACGCCTCAACCGGTTGTTCCGGGCATGGGTTTTCAGCTTCTCTGGGCCTGGCTCTGCTTCAAAAATCTTGCGGTTTGCCATCAAGAGTTTTTGTTATAGCCGGCGACGCGGAAACCGAGGAAGGAATGAGCTATGAAGCAAGAAATATCATAAATACGCTTGGCATCAACAATATTATTATAAGTCTTGATTACAACAGGTTTGGAATTGACGGACCAGTTAGCGAGGTTATTTCTTCTCCTTATATAAATCACTGGTTTGGTCCTGGCTTTAATATCATTGAAACTGATGGCCATAATATTTTGGAATTGGCTTACGCTTATTACAAAGCTGACAAAGGATTTGACAATGGCAAGGCGACAGTTGTCATTTGCCATACAATAAAGGGAAAGTGCTACGGAAAATTGGAAGACACTTGCGATTCTCATGGCACGCCTCTTTTACACGCAGAATATGTGGAAGTTATGCGAAAATTAGGATTTGACATTCCGGGAATTGAAGGCGAGGCCATAAAAGACATTGAGGTCGTTTTATCGTCACTGAAGGACGAGGATGTAAATTATGTTGTTGAAAGACTGGAAATGGGAAAGAAGAAAATCAAACCGGAAAACGAACTGGAAGAAACAATGAAAAAAGCTTTGTCCGGAAGGCCGCTGCAAGATTTTAAACAAATTAAAAGACCGCAAACCCTGCCTCCGGAATTGGTTTTTCCCCAGGGAGAAAAAGTTGCCACCAGAAAAGCGACCGAAGCGTTTTTCAAATGGTTGATGGGAAAGACCGCTTTTTTCTATCTTGGAGCCGGAGATTTAATGAAATCAATTTTAACGGGCGAGGGCGAGAAAGTTTATGGCATTATCACAAAAGACAATCCTTTGGGGCGCGGCATCCGTTTTGGCATTGCCGAACAAAATATGGCGATGCTCTCAACCGCTCTGACTCAGGATGTTCTGCCAGGCGGTTTTCAGGCAATGAGCGTTTTTGCCAGCTATGGCGTATTTACTTCCATAATGTCAAATCCGATAAGAATGGCTTTGATTAATAATGCCGTTAATCCGAAAATGAAGGGATTTTTTGTGATGATGGCGGCTCACGACGGTCCGGAAACCGGCGAGGACGGACCGACTCATCAGGGGCTTTTCTGGATGTCGTTATTTAACGCTTATCCGGGAATAAAAGTTTATAAGCCCCTGGACGCCAATGAAACAATTGAGATGCTGTTTTACGCCATGGAGAAAGGAGAGCCGATTGCCCTTTCGGTTATGAGGCCCCAAACTTTGGTTTTTAAGAGGGGAAACGGCATTCCCGAAGCGAGGGAAGCGATAAACGGAGCTTATGTTTTCAAACCATTTCGGGAAAACGGAAAAAGAAAAATCATTTTAGTAATTTGCGGCGGCCAGACAATGGCAAATGTTTTGGAGATTTTGCCGGAGCTTGAAGAAAGGGAAGGCTTGGATGTAAAAATTGTGGCGGTTACCTCGCCCGAACTTTATGAAGAGCTAAAAGAAAAAGACCCGCAGAAGGCCCAAGCTATTTTATCCGATGAGGAAAGGCAATATGTAATTACTTTGCATAATGGCTGGCCCGGATTTCTGTATCCATTTATTCTTCCGCCGGATTATCCGAAAAAAGCTTTGGGAATTAAAGAATTTTTGAAATCAGGTCCGCCGGTTGAAGTTTACCAGGCGGCGGGTTTTGACCCGAAGGGAATAAAAGAGAAAATTTTAAAAGCCATTCAATAAGTGAAGCAATCGTATTTCTATCTAATTTCGCGACCGAAGGGAGCAAATGTCTGTGGGTTTTAAGAAGAAATATATAGAAATTCAGTAGAAATACAGTAGAAACTTATTGTAAAAACGTGTTTGACATTATCACTTTTGGTTCCGCCACCCGGGACATGTTTTTAAAAAGCGGGGAGTTCAAAGCAGTGGCTCAAAAAAAATTTATTACAGAACAGGGTCTTTGCATTTCTCTGGGTTCCAAGATTCCGGTTGAAGATTTGGAATTTGCCACCGGCGGGGGAGGAACAAATCCGGCCGCCACCTTTGCTCTTCAGGGGTTTAAGATTGCTTACTGCGGGAAAGTTGGCGGAGATATGGGTGGTCGAGCCATTATTGAAGAGTTGGAAAATTTAGGAATCAATACCAAACTTGTAGTTCGGGATAAAAATTGTAAAACCAATTATTCAGTTGTGTTATCTGTTCCTGGCAAGGAAAGAACAATTTTGGTTTATAGGGACGCTTCAGAAAAATTAATTCCGGCAGAAATCCCTTGGAAAAAATTGAAAACCAAATGGTTCTATGTTTCTCCTCTATCCGGAAAATTGGTTAAAATTTTTAATCCCCTGATTTCTTTTGCCAGAAAAAACAATATTAAAGTCTTTTTAAATCCCGGCAACACTCAGTTGAGTCTCCCTAAAAAAGTCTGGCTGCCCATTTTAAAAACAATAGATATTTTGATGCTCAATCAAGAAGAAGCGGCTTTATTGAGCGGTATTCCTTACAAGAAAGAAAAAGAAATTTTTGAAAGATTGGATGGCTGGACAAAGGGAATAGTTGTAATGACAAGAGGACCTTTCGGACCGGTTGTTTCTGACGGAAAATTTAGATATTCAGCCGGCTGCTTAAAAGAAAGAAAGCTAATTGATAGAACCGGGGCTGGAGACGCTTTTGGCTCGGGTTTTTTAACAGGATTCATTAAAAGCAAGGGGGATATTGCTTATGCCATTCAGTTTGGTTCGGCAAACGCCACTGGTTGCATTGAAAAATTCGGAGCCAAAAGCGGTATTTTAAAAAAGGGAGAATCAATTTATCAACGGGGCCATTTACAAATTGAAAGGGGGAAAGTAAAAAGTAAAAAATAAAAAGTAAAAAAACGTAAAAATCTTTTATCTTTTATATTTTATATTTTATTTTAGCGAAGCCGAGTCTGACTTGGCGAAGCGCTTATGAGTAGGGCTTATAAAAAAATTGCCGCGTTATTGGGAGGGGCTCGGGAAGAGGTGATTTTAGATTTGGAAAAAAAGATGGAAAAGGTTACCGGCAAAAAAAAGGTTTTGGAAAAAATTGTTGAAGAAAACCGGCAAAAAGTAAGAGAGTCTCTTGAAAAACTTGGCCTGTCTGAAAAAGAAAAAGCGGAAGTAATTTATCGGGCTTTTTTGGACAAAGTCCAAAAAGAAGACGAAAATCTTTATAAATTTTTTGCCAGTCCCGAATTTGACACAATTAAAGGCTGTCAGATTTTGGTTATGAAAGCTCAAGAAATAGCTAAAACCAAAGAAGTTTTTGTTTTATCAAAAGCAAAAGCCGAGGAGCTTTTGCGAACCAATCCTCCTCAAAACATTTTAAAATTGTTCGGCTGCTTAAGCATTGACGAGCTTTTAAAAAAAGAGGATGTGTTGGAGCTTTTTTGCGGGCTTCGTTTTGCCGAGGATAAACTCTGGCTTAATAATGTTTTCTTTAAACCCTACGAGAATTTAAAGGCTTCTGATTTTGAAAAAAGACCGATAGAGGTAAGAGTTTTAAGTGAAGTCTGGACAGAATTTACCGGAAAATTTATCACCAAAAAACTTCACTGCATCAGTCATTTAAAAGAAATGGGAATGGTTTTTGTTATTCCCTTTTCCGGCTATTTTCCCGGCGCTACCCTTCAGGTTTTCAGCATAATTTTACATTATCTCCATGAAGTGGATTTCTACACCAAACTTTTTGAAAGATATGCCAAAGAAACGCCTAAAAAACTGGGCACCCGAATTTTAAACTCTTTAAGAGGGGATATAATAGAACCTCCGAGGACTCTCCGGGAAGCAATGATTTGGCAGATAATTCAAAGATATTTGGCAAAAGACGACCCTCGCGACCCCCGACTCTTTTTGCCCCATATTAATCCCGAAGCCATTCATTGGGATAAAGCCGAACAGAACTTGAAAGAAATAGGGGAGGCGTTAAGAATTGTTGATTTGGAATTTTTTGGAGGACTTGATTTTGTCGGCGAATATTTTAAAGGGGAAAATGGCAAAAAATATCTTTTGAGCTTTGATTTTATTGATAACATAGTTTCCCTAACCAATAATGTGCCGATTGACGCAGAATATCTTTATCACCGGCAGGAAGCCCTTTGGAACAAAATTTTTATTGAGTATCTGGGAAAAGAAACCCTGGAAAAAATGATTATCAAGAACTTAGATAAAGGCTACATTGAATTAAATACCTAAATATCCAATATCCCAATATCCCAATATCCAATATCTAATATCCAATTTCCAGGGTTTTTAAAAATCTCAGGGTTTCTGCTTTTAATTCCGGGTAATTTTCCATTACCCATTCGGCTTCTTTTTTAGCTTTTTCAGTTTCACCAAGTTCCTTGTAAAGGCCGGCCAGATACTCATGAAGATAGGAGTCTGAATTTAAATCAGAAATTTCATCGGCTAAAATTATAATTTTTTCCCAATCTTCTGTTGGCCAGTAAATATCAAATATCTCTATATAATATTCGGCAGCAAAACTAAATCCCGTTGGAGGCTTTTGAGCTAACGGGGTTTTTTTGGTGGAAGTTTTTGGAAGCTTGAGAATTTCTCTGCCCCCAATTTCTTTTTTGAGCTCTTCCGACCTCTGGACCTCTTTTTTAAAGTTAATTTCATCTCCGCTAAAAAGCTCGGCCAGGCCAAGATAAAAATGGGCCTGGGAAGATTTTTCGCAAAGCTCAACCCCGGCTTTGGCAAAAGACACAGCTTCTTGATGTTCGCCTTTCAGGATTTTTGTTTGGGCTAACAGGAAATAAAAACTTTGTTTCTTCGGGTTTTGTTTGAGAGCTTTTTTAAAAATTTCTTCAGCCTTGTCAAGTTTGGTTTTGTCAACTTTGCCCCAGTTTCGGTAAAAAACCCCCAATTTTAAATAGTGGTCTGGATTTTTTGGCTCTTTTTCTAAATTTTCTTTAAGCGGGGACTCAAGAAATTCATAAATTTTTAAAAAATCCTTTGTAATGCTCCCCCGCGAAGTTTTCGCCAGAAAATCCGCTATTTCTCCCCTCAGGGAAGCCTGGTCAAAAGTTTGGTGAGCTTCGGATTTTTTAAAATTTTCAGTCGTTTCTTCTACCCTAATTGATTTTAGGGTTTTGTGAGCGTAAAAATTAGCCAGCCCCGACTGAATATTAAAATTTAGGACAAATAAGATGGCTGGAATTACGATAATTAACCACATATATCTGCGCGGATTAACGCTGATCGCTCGCCTTCGGCTCGCTAAGGCGGCTGGTAGATTTGTGTTTATTCCAACTTCAGACGAAGCCGCCTCCGCTGATTCACGCTGAAAATAATTGATATAGCCGAGCGCAAGAAAAAACATTAGCCAGCTGGAAAAAGTGTCAAAGTTAAAAAAATTTATGGTAAAATAAGAAATTAAAATAGCGGCGAAAATCCCATAATTGTTCTTATGATTTTTCAAAGCAAAAAAGGCAGAAACAAATATTGCCAGATAGGCAAGAACTCCAAAGATTCCCGAAAGAGCCAAAAAATCAACTAAAACATTATGGGCTTTGTCAAAAATGGAAATTTGTTTTGTGAAGAACTCGGGTTTATAAAATTTATCAAAAACTAAGTCAAAATTTTCCCAGCCAAAGCCCCAGAGAGGTTTTTCAAGAAAACCCTGAATTCCAATTTTCCAGACATCAATTCTATCCAAAAGACTGCTTTGAGGAGAAAATAGACTATTTAATTTTTGGAAAGCGATGCCTCCCTGATAGAAAAAAATAAAAAAGCAAAAAAGGATTAGAAAGCCAATTATAAAGCAAGGCAATCTTGATTTCCAACGAAATTTTTTTATATTGAAACAAAAAAGAGTAATTCCTCCAAAAACGAGAGCGAGATAAGCTGACAAACTTGCGGCGAAAAAAAATGTTATTAAATTTGTAAGAAATATACCCAGCCACCAGTTTTTATTTTTAGTTTCCTTTAAATATAAAAATAGAGCTAAAAATAAATTGAAGAGCAGGTAAACGGATAGAAATATGCTGTTGCCCTGGGTTCCATAGATTTTGAGGTGCGGCACTGGACCCAAAAAGTCAGGGTTGAGCTTTTGATATAAAGCCGAAAGACTGACCAGAAAGCTGGCAATAACCGATATTTTAAAGAACCCTATCCAGTCTTCTTTGCTCTTGAAAACATTCAGCAAAAGAAAGAAAACAAAAAAATGGGCAAAAGTAAAAATTCCAGTCATTCTTTCCTGGGTTGAAAAAAGACTTTTTTGAAAGTTGAGCCCGAAAATAGAAGTGGTAAAAAGAATGGATATTAGAGCAAAAACTGAAATAGTCAGCGGAGAAAACCTTAATCTTTCTTTTTGGGAAAAAACGAGGATTAACCAAAAAGGAAAGATTACTTCAACAATTATTTGGAAAAGAAGGGTTTTGGGAAATATAAAAGGAAAGAGTAAAAATCCCTTCCCGACAAAAAGAGGCGTAAAAAGACAGAAACACACTCCATACCTCACTACTTTTTCAGCTATTTTCATCATTTCAATTTTATGATACACTAAAATAGTGCTTTAATAAATATAAGGCATATGATTTTTCAGCGTCAATCCGCGTTGATATCAGCGTTGTTCCGCTTCTATATTGGCAAAAGCAGATGGGCGCGGATAACAAGCGGATGGACGCAGAAGAATTACGCATTGAAAAGTATGTATAAGGTATTCATTACTCGTCGTATTCCCGAAGCTGGGATTAAGCTTCTGAAACAAAAAAAATATGAGGTAAAAGTGAGCCCCCTTGATAGAGTTTTATCACAGGATGAGACTATCAAAATGGGAAAGGGCTTTGATGCCATAATAAGTCTTTTAACGGATACAATAGACGGGAAGGTTATGGATGGTATTGGAAAGCAATTAAAAATAATTGCCAATTACGCGGTCGGTTACAATAACATTGATATTAAAGCGGCAAGGGAGAGGGGAATTGTTGTAACCAATACCCCGGGAGTTTTGACCGAAGCCGTGGCCGAGCATACTATTGCTTTGATTTTTGCTTTGGCCGAGCGGATTGTTGAGTCAGATGAGTTTGTGAGGCAGGGAAAATTCAGAGGCTGGGAACCGATGCTGTTTTTGGGAACAAGCATTATTGGAAAAACTTTGGGCATATTGGGCCTTGGCAGAATCGGGACAGAAGTCGCCAGAAGAATGCATGATGGTTTTGATGTGGAAATTATTTATTATGACGTAAAAAGAGACAAAAAGATGGAAAGAAAATGGGGCCTGAAATATGTTAGTTTTCCGACGCTTTTGAGAAAATCCGATTTTCTGAGCGTTCATGTTCCGTTGCTTCCCCAGACTCGTCACATGATTGGAATGAGAGAATTAAAAATGATGAAAAGAACGGCTTTTTTGATAAATACCTCAAGGGGGCCGGTGGTTGACGAAAGGGCCCTTGTTATTGCTTTAAAAAAGGATATAATCAGAGGAGCGGCTTTGGATGTTTTTGAATGGGAGCCTAAATTGGCTCCGGGGTTGGTAAAGTTGCCCGATACGGTTTTGACTCCGCACATCGCTTCAGCTACCGAAGAAACAAGGAATAAAATGGCTGAAATGGCTGCCAAGAATATAATAGCGGCGCTTGGGGGAAAAACTCCGCCAAATCTTATTCGGTAATCCCGAATTTTTGCTAATTTTGGTGCGAATATGTGCGAATAATTTGCACAAATTAGCACCCATATTCGCACAGATTAGCGAGTTTTTAATGAAGGTCGTTTACGATAGAAAAAAATGTATTGGCTGCGGTTCTTGCGCCGTAGTTTGCGCTGATTTTTGGGAAATGGCAAAAGACGGCAAAGCTATTTTAAAGAAGGGAAAGCTTAATCAAAAAACAACAAAATATGAAGTAGTTTTTGAATGGACCGATGAGAGGGGCTGCAATTCCGACGCTGTTGATGTCTGTCCGGTAAAAGCGATAACATTAGAAGACTAAAACCGTACACGAATATTTTTGCGAATATATACGAATAATTTGCGAATAATTGATTAAAACTTTCGCATACTATTCGCAAATATCCGCATATTTATTTGTGTGTTGTTATGTATATCCTAGAAGTCAAGCTTCGTCAAATAACGGGTAAAAAAGTCAAATCATTAAGGGAATCTGGAGTGTTGCCGGCTGTTTTGTATGGTCCTAAAATAAAAAAGGCCTTAGCTTTAGAAGTGGATTATGAGAAATTCAAAGAGTTATACCAGAAAGTCGGGGAAAGCTCTCTGATAAAATTAAAAATAGACGAATCCCATACCATTGAGACAAAGATGCGGGATAAAGAAGAAAAGGATGTTTTAATTAGAGGGGTCCAGAAAGACGTACTCTCCGATAAATTCTTGCATGCTGATTTTTACGAAGTTCTGATGACAGAAAAGATTAAATTGACGGTTCCTTTGAAATTTAGGGGTTCATCTGAAGCGGTTAAAAGTTTGGGAGGAATTTTAATAAAAAATATTACAGAGCTCGAGATTGAAGCTCTGCCAGGTGATATCCCAAAGGAATTAAATGTTGATTTATCCAAACTTGAAACTTTTGAAGATAATATCAAAGTGAAAGATATTGAGGTTTCTCCGGAGGTAAAGATTATTGCCGGTCCCGAAGAAATAGTTGTTTTAGTTGCGCCCCCAAGGGCTGAAGAAGAGCTAAAAGAACTTGAAGAGAAGCCCGAAGAAAGAGTTAAAGAAGTTGAGAAAGTTGAATTCCCGTCCTCTAAAGCTGCGACTGCGTCCTCCGAGCCTGGCGGCAACTAACAAACATTTTAAACAAATGTTTACTAAAAAGAAAAATTTTTCAAAAAAAGCCAGAACTTTCTGGCTTTTCGGGCTTTTAGCGGCTGTTTTGCTTGGTTGGGTTCAAATTAGCGTCTCTCAAGCTCCGAATAATCAAGAGCAAAAAAATTTCAAGGAAATTTTAAAAAAAGAAATCGAAGAAACTGAGAAACAAATTGAGGAGTATGGGGATATAATTGCTTCCAAAGAAACTGAAGCCCAAACTCTTTCGGGTGAAATTCAGAAGTTTGACGCTCAGATTAAAAAAATAGAGTTGGAAATTAAAAAGACCAACCTTGTTTTAGAAGAGGCTGAATTGGCGATTAGGGAAAGGGAGGCGGAAATTTCAAAAATTGAAGGGTTCCTATCTCAGCGAAAAATTCTTCTAAGAGAGTTTCTTAAAGAAATTCATAATTTTGATGAGCATTCTTTTCTGGAAATTATTTTACAAAACAATGAAATTTCCGATTTCTTTGATGAAGTTCAGGCTCTGCAAAATGTTCATAATAATTTACAGGGAGCCCTTAAAGAATTTAAAGAATTTAAAAAGGGTTTAGAGACCGAGAAAGAAGCCTATGAGGGAGCAAGGGAGGAACAATTAGCTTTGAACCGTCTTCAAAAGCTCCAACAAAATGAATTAAAAGAAAAAAGGAACGGCCGAAAAAGACTTCTTGGGGTCACAAAAGGCGAAGAAAAAAAGTATCAAAACTTATTAAAAGAAGCTAAAAAGAGCGTCACCGAAATTAAAAAACAGCTTTTTGTGCTTGAGGGAATGTCCATCACTTTTGAAGAAGCTTTGGATTTCGCAAAATTTGCTTCGGAAAGAACCGGCGTCAGGCCCGCCCTTTTGCTGGCAGTGCTTCATGTTGAGACAAAACTCGGAACGGATCTCGGCACAGGAAATTGGAAGAGAGATATGAAACCTGGCAACCAGCAGAAAGCTTTTAAGGAAATTTGTGAAAAATTAAATCTTGACCCCGATTTGATACCGGTTTCCCGCAAGCCGTCTTATGGTTGGGGGGGGGCAATGGGACCGGGTCAGTTTTTGCCGCAAACTTGGTTATCTTACGAAAATGAAATCGCTCAGCTTGCGGGGCACAATCCCCCCAATCCCTGGGACTTAAAAGACGCTTTTGTGGCTACCGCTCTTAAGCTTGCCAAAGCCGGAGCAAATCTTAAAACTTATGAATCGGAAAGAAAATCTGTATTGATATTTTTTGCCGGCAGCCGGTGGAACAGACCTCATTATAGTTGGTATGGAACAAAAATAATGAATCAGGCGGAGATATACCAAAAACAAATCAATATTTTGGAGGGAAAATAACCCTGTACCACTAAAGGGTACAGGGTTACCGTGAACCCTTTAGTGGTTCACGGTAAATTATGGTCAAAAGGATGGACTATGGAGTTTCAGTCTCTATAGTAACAAAATACGGCCGCAATAGCCGTATTTTTATCTCTTTAATAAATTATTATTTTAATTGTTTTTGCAGTTCATCAATTATTTGGTCCAAATTACCGTCCATAATTTTTTCTATATTGTGCCAGCTTTTTTTTATTCGGTGGTCGGTAATTCTATCCTGGGGAAAATTATAAGTCCTGATTTTTTCCGACCGATCCCCCGAACCTATTTGCTTTTTTCGGGTTTCTGAAGTCTTTTTGGCTTCTTCCTCCAATTTCATCGCCATTATTCTGGCCCTTAAAATACTTAAAGCGTATTCTTTATTTTGGACCTGGGTTCTGGCTTGTTGGGAGCTAACCGCGATTCCTGTCGGCAGGTGGGTAACCCTGACCGCTGATTCTCTTCGATTAACAAGCTGACCCCCCGGTCCAGAAGCTCTAAAGGTTTCAATTTTTAAATCCTGGGGATTAATTTTTATTTGAGCGGTAGATGGTTTTGGCAGAACAGCCACTGTGGCGGCTGAGGTATGTACTCTTCCGCTTTTTTCTGTTTCGGGAATCCTTTGAATTCTATGAACTCCGCTCTCATATCGCATTTTGGAAAAGGCGCTTCCGTTTTTAATTTCAAATATAATTTCCTTAAGACCTCTGAGACTTGATTGATGGGAGGTTAAAATATTTAAATTCCATCCCATTTTTTGAGCATATTTTGAGTACATTCTAAAAAGGTCGTTCGCAAAAAGGGCGGCTTCTTCTCCGCCAGCGCCGGCTCGAATTTCAACAATAGCCGGCCCCCTTTTTGGAGTTTGTTCATCACCTCCATTTGTTAAGGTTTCCAGCTCCTTCTCTAATAATTCTTTTTTGAGGACAAGATTTGCTATTTCCTCTTCGGCTAAATTTACAAGGTCAATATCCTCTTTTGCCTTTATAATTTCCTCATTTTCTAAAATATTTTTTTTAATTTCCTCAATTTCTTCTGCTTTTTCAATTATTTTTTTTAATGTTATGTATCTTTTGGAAAGTTCTTCCAATTTTTCTGGACAAGAAATTAGCTCGGGGTCAGCGAGTTTTTGGGTTAATTCATCGTATTCTTCTTTAATCTCTCCCATATTAGCCAAAATTTTTCGCAAATTATTTGCGTTAGATTCGCATATTTATTTAGTGTGTTATTTCCGTTTCCTCTTCTTTATTTCTGCTTTCTTAGCCAATCTCTTTTTAAATCTTTCTACTCGGCCGGCAGTATCAACCATTTTTTCCTTGCCGGTATAAAAAGGATGGCAGGCAGAGCAAATTTCTGTCTCAATTTCTTCCCTGACAGAGCCAACAGTAAATTCGTTTCCGCAGGCACAGCGAACCTTGGCATTGGGATAATACTTTGGATGAATGTCTTTTTTCATAACTTTGTTTAAGCACATAGGCGCTTACTCGGATTTACCTCGCTCGCGCGCTATTTACAATGCGAACGGAGTCCCACACCGAGTTTTGCTCTTTGCTTTTTGATTTTATTTTAGTATAGCCGAAATATCAATTTAATCAAGAGTTTTCCTTCCATCCGTGTTTCCTCTCCGTGTTTCCCTTGAAATGTTTTTGTGTTATGGTATATTAAAATAATGTCAGAAGAAACGGCAAATGTTCAAGAAAAAAAAGCAGAAGCAAAGTCAGAAGAAAAAGATTCGGCTGATTTAATTATTGATGTAGACGAGATGGTAAAAGCCGGCGTTTATTTTGGTCACAGAAAATCAAAGCGACATCCAAAAATGAAGCCGTATATTTTTACTGTTAAAAATAATGTTGATATAATAGACCTTCAGCAGTCCGCGGAAAAGCTTAAAGGCGCTTTAGAATTTTTACAAAAGATAATCAGGGACAGGGGAAAAATTCTTTTTGTTGGAACCAGACTCCAGGCAAAAAATTCGCTTAAAGATTTAGCCGAGGCTACAGAAATGCCCTATGTTAATGAGAGATGGTTAGGAGGATTTTTAACTAATTTTCAGACAATGTTAAAGAGAATTGAATATTTTAATGAATTGCAAAAAAAGAAAGAATCAGGAGAGTTTGAAAAATATTCTAAAAAAGAACGCATAAAATTAGATAAAGAACTGAAAAATTTAGAAGAAAAATTCGGAGGGGTAAAGGAAATTAAAAAATTACCGGAAGCCCTTTTTATATTAGACTTAAAAAAGGATGCTCTTGCCGGAAAGGAAGCAAAAAGATTGGGAATTCCGGTGGTAGCAGTCTGCGACACCAATACCGATCCTGATTTGTCTGATTGGCCAATTCCGGCCAATGATGACGCCATCTCTTCAATAAAGTATATTTTAGAAAAAGTGAAAGAAGCCATTTTGAAGGCGAAAGAAAAATAATTCTGTGTAGTTCTGTGCTCTCATCTGTGTCGTTCTGTGTAAAATTCTTGTTTTCCACACAGATTTACACAAATGGGAACACAGATAAACACAGAAATAACTTTTAATACATGGGAATAGAGCAATTAAAAAAACTTAGGCAGATTACAGGCATTTCAATGATAGAGTGCAAAAAAGCTTTGGAGGAATCTCAGGGCTCTATTGAAAAAGCCCTGGAAATTTTACACAGGCAGGGAAAAATCAAAGCTCAAAAAAAAGCCGAGAGAGAAACCGGAGAGGGAATTATTGAAAGCTATATTCATTCCAACGGAAAAGTTGGTGTTTTGCTTGAACTGAATTGCGAGACTGACTTTGTGGCGCGCAATCCGGATTTTAAAGAGTTAGCTCATGAGCTTTGTTTACAAATTGCGGCAATGGCTCCGCAATACATAAAGCCCGAGGATGTGCCGAGGGAATTTTTAGATGGAGAAAGAAAAATTTACCGTGAGCAATTTTCCGGCTCCGGTAAACCAGCTCATATAATTGAAGAAATAGTTGAGGGAAAGCTCAAAAAATACTGTGAAGAAATCTCTTTACTGCCCCAGTCATTTGTTAAAGACGAGCAAAAATCAATTCAGGATGTTATTAACGATTATATTTTAAAACTGGGAGAAAATATTACCGTAAAAAGATTTGTTGGATTTTCAATCAAAACACACTAATTTATTACAAATTACCTATACAAATTATTACAAATATATTTGTATAACATTTGTATAAAGCATTTGTAGTTAATTCGCGTAACAAATGTTAATCAAGCTTATTTTTGTAGTTTCTTTTTTGGGGATTTTGGCAATGATTTTTAAGAGAGTTCCCCAACTTTCGGGACTTTCTTTGGAATCTGAAAAATTGGAAGAAGAAAAGGAACCGGTTTTAAAGAGAAAATTTTTTGATATTGAAAATTGGGAAAAGAAATTTTCTCTCTCACTGGGAAAATTATTTAAAAAAATCAGGATTTTTTCTTTAAAATTAGAAATTTTTTCAGCTCAACTCTCTAAAAAATTTCAGGATAAATCAAAATCTCCCTCAAAATCCGAAAAAGATTACTGGAAAAAATTTAAAACAGATAAAAGCTCGGAAGACAAGTCGTCCTAACTCCAGCAGTAAAGCGGTTGCTTTGTCTGCCTGGCATAGTCCAGGTCGAGGTAGCTCAATGGAAGAGCGGTGGTTTTGTCCCAGAAGTATCTTGTTTCGCGAAGCGAGACTTAGAACTTCGGGGTCCCGTAAATTCTAGCCGCCTTAGCTCAATGGCAGAGCAACTGTTTTGCCCCAGAAGTATGTTGTTTTGTGAAGCAAAACTTACAACTTCGGGGTCCCGCAGTTCTAAATTGTGCCAGGGTAGCTCAGTAGGCAGAGCAACGGTTTTGTAAACCGTGGGTCAGGAGTTCGACTCTCCTCCCTGGCTTAAGCACAATTAAGATACTGCTGGGATAAACAGTAGGTTCTCGGTTCAAATCCGGGAGGCGGCTCCAAAAAGAAAAGGCGGCTAAATTTTCTGGGATAAACCATTGGTCGGGTGTTCGAATCACCCCGTCGGCTCTTAACAATTTTGAGATTTTTGAGATTTGAGATTTGAATTTTGAAATTTTTTGTAGGGGTGCGTCGGATAGCGGCTATTCCACCTCTCTGTAAAAGAGGCGCTTTCGGGCTTCGCAGGTTCGAGTCCTGCCGCACCCACATAGAAATATTAAATATCAAAAATAAAAAATCAAAAACCGAATATTAAAAATTTTTTATATTTTATTTTTGATTTTCAATATTGATTGAGCCCGAAGGGCGAAGGAACGTGCCGATGTAGCTCAGTTGGTAGAGCACGTCTTTGGTAAAGACGAGGTCCGCGGTTCAATCCCGCGCATCGGCTTAAGAACAATGTTTAGATTTAGAAAAAAAAATTTAATACTGTTTCTTTTTCTTTTGATTTTGCTGATAATAATTTTTTATTGGCAAAATATTAAAGAAATCATTGGCCCAATAAGTGAAGAGTTTGAAAGACCTGAAGCAGGAGAGACGGAAGAAGGGGTGTCTCCGCCAGAGGAGGAAATAAAACCCGAGGCAACCAAGGAAACAGAGGCTGTTGAAAAAAAGTCTGAATTTTCAAGGGAAGAATTTATGACCTATGTTAGCAAGAATATTTCTACTCTTTCTCCGGAAAAACCGGTTTTGGGCGGTCGGTGGGGAGTGATTAGATTTTGGTTTACAAAAGACGGGGTTGCCTATGCGGAATACGAAGACGGTCATATTTTGCGGCAAATTTTAGTAGAGGCCAAAGAAGGAAGCGAAGGTAAAACCAATTATAAAGTGCTGGGTTATTTTGAGCCGGGAATTAATGAGTGGATTTTGAAAGACGGAAACGACCCTCATTTTGGAAAATTGAGGGAGCTATATGAGTGGGATGATATAGACAAAGTCTGGCGGAAAAGATAAGACCGCTGATAAATCGCTGATAGCAACGCTGATTAAACGCTGATTTATTTTCAGCGTAAAATCAGCGGTCCGCTGCCGAGGGCAGCGCCAATCAGCGTAAATTCAGCGTTTTTCACGAAGTGAAACTATGAGTCAAGAAAATATTATCAAACTTCAATGTAGTCAATGCAAAAGGGTTAATTATTATACTCACAAAAACAAAAAAACGGTTGAGAAGAAATTGGAATTAAAAAAATTTTGTCGTTGGTGTCGTAAACATACCCCACACAAAGAAACCAAGAAATAAATACCAGTGACCCCGAGCTTATCAAGGGGCAGGTGGCGCAGAAAACATACGGCGCATAAGGAGACGAAAAAATAGGGGACGTGGTGAAATGGCATCATGGGAATCTCCAAAATTCTTGTTCCGGGTTCGAATCCTGGCGTCCCCGCCACATCCGAGCCGCGCAAAGCGCGGCGAGTAAATTCGGTTCGAGCTATTTTAAGAATACACCGCAACAGCACCATACGGCGCGTTGCGAGGCACGAACCGAATGGTTTTCTGCGCCCGCATAAATTTTTGATAGCGCAAAAATTTGAGTAGTTTGTAGTTTGTATTTGGTAATTAGGATGATGAGGGAATTTAAGATTTAAACAAAAAATTTATCCCCAACTACAAAATACTCACACTCACACAAACTACTTTTTAAGTAGTTTTAATACATGACCCAAAATCTGCCAATCCATTCGACAAATTCAGGATTGACGCTGAGTAGAATTAAAGCGCCAAAACACATTGCTATAATTCCCGACGGCAATCGGCGCTGGGCAAAAAAAAGATGGCTTTTGCCCTGGCAGGGACACTTAGCCGGCATAAAGTCATTAAAGAAAATTTTAAAAACAGCTCTTGAGTTGAAAATTCCCTATTTTACTTTTTGGGCCGGGTCCTGTGAGAATTTAACCAGGAGGTCAAAAATTGAGATAAATTTTCTTTTCAAGCTTTACGAAAAATATTTTTTGAAAATAGCCAAAGACAGAACAATTCATGAAAATCAGATTAAACTCAATATTTTTGGCCGCTGGAAAGAGCTCGTTCCTCCAAAAACCAAAGAAACAATTGAAAAAGCGATTAACTTAACCAAAAATTACAATAAATATTATTTAACCATTTTGGTTGCCTACAACGGAACCGACGAGATGCTCGGAGCGGTAAAAAATATTGTGGAGCTTTCAAAAACAAAAGCTCCAGATATTACCCCTGATTTAATAAAAGAAAATCTCTGGACAGGAGATTTACCGCCGGTTGACCTTTTAATCAGGACCGGCGGGGAGCCGCATAATTCAACCGGCTTTATGATGTGGCTGACCTGTGATAGCCAGTTTTATTTCACCGAAACTCTCTGGCCGGATTTCAGCGAGAAAGAATTTAAAGAAGCTATTGAAGAATATCAAAAAAAAGAAAGAAGGTTTGGCGCCTGAAACCAAAATCTAAAGCCTAAACCTTCCCGAACCATATAAAGAGGCGGAATGCTAAGACATCCGCCTCTTTTTAAACCAACGCGCAAAAAGGCAGGGGGGGCGCTCGGTTTTTTCTTCCATTTTTTCTTAAAATCGATTATTATGAATACATGCTGAATCAGTCGGATATTCGAAATTTTGTCATAATTTCTCACATTGACCATGGAAAATCAACTTTGGCTGACAGGTTTTTGGAACTGACCGGAACCATTGATAAAAGAAAAATGAGGGAACAGTATCTTGATATGATGGATTTGGAGAGGGAAAGGGGAATAACTATCAAACTCCAACCCGTGAGGATGCTCTATAATCTAAAATCTAATATCTATTATCTAAATCTGATAGACACCCCCGGTCATGTTGATTTTTCCTATGAGGTTTCAAGGTCTTTGGCCGCCGTAGAAGGAGCGATTTTGCTGGTTGACGCCACTCAGGGAATTCAAGCCCAAACTTTGGCAAATTTATATTTAGCTCAAGAACAGAATTTGGTAATAATTCCGGCAGTAAATAAAATTGATTTAAGGGAAGCTCAAATTGAAGAAAGCAAAAATGAGTTATCCCAACTTTTAAAAGTTAGCAAAGAAGAAATTTTTGAAATTTCCGCCAAATTGGGAACAAATGTTGATAAACTTTTAACCGAGGTTATTAAAAAATTTCCCCCGCCCCAGGGTAACCCTGACACTCCGTTGCGAGCTCTTGTTTTTGATTCAAAATACGATTCCTATAAAGGAGTGATAAGCTTTATAAGAATTGTTGACGGGAAGATAAAAAAAGGTGAAAAAATAAAACTTATGGCTTCCGGAGCCGAAGATGAAGTTCGGGAAGTTGGCTATTTTGAACCGGAATTGAGCATCTCTCAGGAACTTTCAGCCGGCGAAATCGGCTATATTGCCACTGGAATAAAAGAGCCCGGAAAAGTGAGAGCGGGGGACACCATAACAATATCAAATATCAAAAATCAAATCTCAAAAATTATTAAGGTGGGGGCATTGCCGGGATATAAGGAACCGATGCCGATGGTTTTTGCCAGTTTTTTTCCGGAAAAAGGCGAGGATTTTGAATTGTTAAAAGATGCTTTTAATAAATTAAAATTAAATGACGCTTCGCTTTTTTTTGAACAAGAAGTTTCCGAGGCTTTGGGCAGGGGATTTAAATGCGGATTTTTGGGAACTCTTCACATGGAAATAGTTTTTGAAAGATTAAAAAGAGAATTTGGGGCAGAGGTTATTTTAACCGCTCCTTCGGTTTTGTATAAAATAAAATTTGCGTCAAAAGCAGTTCCAGAATACACAGAGATTTATTCGGCTTCTCAAATGCCGGAAAGAAATGAGATAGGGGGAATTTTAGAACCCTGGGCAAAATTGGAAATTATTACTCCCCAGAAATATTTAAGCCAGCTTATCAATTTAGTTAAGCTCAGGAGGGGCAGATTTATAGAAACAAAATACCTGGGAGGAGAAAATCGGTTAATTTTGGTTTGCGAAATTCCGCTTTCAGAAATTATTTCCGATTTTTATACTCAATTAAAAAATTTAACTTCCGGCTATGCGTCATTAAATTATGAATTAATTGAATGGCGTTCCGGAGATTTGGTAAAGCTTAATATTTTAGTGGCTGGAGAAAATATAGAAGCCTTTTCGCGGATTGTCCACAAAGATACCGCTTATCAAGAGGGGAAAAACACGGTTGGGAGACTAAAAGAAATTTTGCCCTCCCAGCTTTTTGCGGTGGCTTTACAGGCTGAAGTTGACGGAAGAGTTGTCGCCAGAGAAACAATGAGGGCTTTAAGAAAAGATGTTACCGGGTATCTTTACGGCGGCGATTATACACGTAAAAGAAAATTACTGGAAAAGCAAAAGAAAGGAAAGAAGTTATTAAAGGAAAGGGGGAAGGTTAATATTCCACCTGAAGTGTTTCTAAAAATCTTAAAGAAATGAAAAACTCGGCATTTGCCGAGTTTTGGGTTTTACTGCGTTTTTGCTTCTTTAGCCGCCTTGATTCTTTCTTCTGCTAAACGGTCAGCAGCAAGATAGGTAGGAATGCCTTCTCTCTTGGAAATTTCAATAACAAGTTTCATCCTATTATAGATTTGCTTTACATGTGCCGTGGCTTCTTCCTTATTATAGCCATTTGGATAAAATTTTCTTATTTCATGAGAAACATTTATTAAGCCGCCGGCATTAATCAGATAATCGGGCGCGTATAAAATTCCTTTTTGGTGCAGAATTTTTCCATGGCTCGGTTTCCATAATTGGTTATTGCCACCCCCATTAATAATTTTGCATCGTAGTCGCGGAAGAGTGTCATCGTTAATGATTCCACCCATAGCATTTGGAGAAAAAACATCACATTCAATATCGTAAATTGGGTCAAGGTTTTGGTCGTAAGTTCCGTCTGGCTTAACACCGGAATCAAGAATTTTTGCTCCCAATTCTTTACCAACCCTCAAGGCTGCTTCTTTATCCCGGCCGCCGGTTCCAATCAGAATAGCATCAGCTTCGGCCAGAAGTTTGGCTAAATGATAACCAACGCCGCCGGCAATGCCCTGAATAGCCACTATTCTTCCCTTGAAAGAATCAGTTCCGAAAACTTCTTCCAGCATAGCTTTCATTGCCCAAAAAACACCGAGAGCGGTAAATGGAGAGGGGTCGCCACTCTTTCTTTCCAGACCGACTACCCATTTTGTCATTTTGCTGACAATTTCCATATCAGCTGTTTTTGTTCCAACATCTTCAGCGGTGATATATTTTCCCGAAAGTCGGTTAACATATTTTCCAAAAGCTTTAAATAAAGCTTCGCTTTTATCCTTGGTTGGGTCGCCAATAACAACCGCTTTTCCGCCGCCAAGATTTAATCCGGCAACTGAAGCTTTATAGGTCATTCCCCTTGCCAGTCGCAAAACATCAATTATTGCCCCACTTTCTTTTTTATATGGGAACATTCTTGTGCCGCCCAGGGCCGGGCCAAGAGTGGTATCATGAATGCAGATTATTGCCCGAAGTCCAGTTTTTTTATCTTTACAAAAAACTAACTGTTCATAATCTCTTCCTTGAAATAAGTTCATTTTTTATCTCCTTTGCGCTTTGCTTTTTTCCTTGCGGGACTTTCTAATTTTCTTTTCAAGGTTCATTTTTGTATCATTTGAGATTAACAAAATTAAGAAAATTTGTCAAGAAACTTTAAAATGTTTTACAATAGAGTGGGGGGAGGGTGATGACCTTCCCGCTATATTAACACGTCGCTCGGTTACCCCATTAGATAGCGAGCTTGCGAGCTCTATCTAACGGGGTTCCCTCGCTCGTGTTAATAGAAAGAGAAGGTAATCTAAAACATTGGAGCCAATAGAAACCCCACCATGCTAAAAGCCACCATACTTATCAAAATTATCCAGACTATTTTAAAAAGTTTACCTTTTTTCATGGAATATATATTTTTCAGCGTAATTTCAGCGTATAGTTCAGCGTAGTTCAGCGATAAAACCACCTTAATGCTGAATTAACGCCGGTATCTACGTTGAACAACGTTGAATTATTCAATGTTCTCATTTTATCATAAATGTTTAAAAAAAGAAAGTTAAAGCCAATAATTATTTGGGTTTCGACATTTTTAATTTTAGCGGTTTTTTTAGGACCGAAGATTTACCAAATTTTTAAGACCAATATGGAACTCGGAAAAAGAGTTGATGCCTTGAAAAAAGAACTTGAAGAATTAGGAGCTGAAAATGAGGAACTTAAAAATTTCATTGCCAATTTTGAAAAAGAGTTCTATATTGAAAAAGAAGCCAAAAAAAGATTAAATTTAAAAAAACCAGGCGAAAAGGTAGTTGTTATTATAGAAGAAGTTGAAGAAACCGGAGGGAAGATTAAAGAAAAAACTTCATGGTTCAAACAACTTTGGCAAAAAATAAAAGAAAATTGGAAATTGCGCCAGTAATTCAGTGGCAGAGCGTCTCTTTTTCAAGCTCCCACACCAATTATGCGGGTATAGTATAGTGGTATTACATGACCTTCCCAAGGTTGAGACGTGGGTTCGATTCCCATTACCCGCTTATATGCGTCAGGATAGCTCAGCTAAAAGAGGCCGAAGCAAACTATTTTGCTTTGACGGGAATTTTAGCGAACTTTAGCGAGCGTTAAAAATTCCCAGTGGAACATTTTAGATATTCCAGAACTGCCAGCCGGAGTAACTCAGTGGTAGAGTAGCTGTTTCGTAAACAGCAAGTCGCGAGTTCAAATCTCGCCTCCGGCTCCAGATTTTGACTTTCCGGGATTTTCCTTAAAATAAATTCGGATTTTATAATATAAACGCTTCTATAAAAATTTCGGCGGGTAAAGTTCTTTGAAAAAAACTAACAGCCCACACACTAATTTTGCGATTCTTTTCCCTGCCAGCCCGCTTCGCCCAACGAGGGATGTCCTAATTTTAGACACGCGGGCTGGAACTCTCAAGTCAAGAATTTTAAAAGCCAATAGAAGTTTACGCTTTTAGATGGCAAAATTAGCGCGGGGCGTAAGATTTTCTAATTGCTCAGTTTCGCTTCGCTCAACTTCGCAAAAAAAAATCTAACGGAGGTAGAAGATGAAAGCTGTTACCCAACTTTATCTATTCAACAAAAAACTTTACAAAAGCGGAAAGACAAAAACTCTTTTTGAATTGGAAAACGATAAATTGCTTTTTTTCTTTACCGATAAAATTACAGCCAATAATATTTTAATGAAAGAAGGAGTGCCCGAAAAAGGAAAAGTTCAGCGCGAGCTTTCAAAATTCTGGTTTGAATTTTTGAAAGAGCGAAAAATTGTAGAAAATCATTTTCTTTCTCAAAAACTTTCCGGACCCAAAATTCAAGGATTGATTAATTACCAGGATAAATCAGGAAATGTTTTTCAGGATTTTCTAAAGAATTTTCCAAAAGAAGAAATTGAGCAAAGGCTCTTAATTGTAAAAAGAGTGGACAGAACCATTCCCCTGAGCTTTATTGTTAAGGGGTATCTGATAGGCAGCCAGCCTTCGTTTGTTTTTCCGAAAGTTAGAAAAGGCGGTCAATTTCCATCGCCCCTGGTGGAAATTTTAGTTGATGGACAGAACGGCAAAAAAGAGAAAGCAGACTGGCGACGAGCGGGGAACACCCTAAATGAATGGAAAAAAGTTCATAATTTGAATATTGCTCCCTATATGCTGCCGGAATATTTGGTTTCTAAATCCTTGAAAATTTATAAAGTTTGCTTAGAATTTGCGGAAGAAAAAGGAGTAATTATCGCCGAAGCCAAGTTTGAATTTGGTTTTGACAAAGACGGCAATTTGCTTTTGGTTGACGAAGTTTTAACCCCTGATACGGCCAGGTTTTGGTTAAAAGAAGCTCGGGAAGAAGGTCGCTTCCGGGAGCATTACGACAAAAAATTCTTGCTTGATTGGTTGGAAAACATTGGCGTGAATGAAGGTTTGCCGCCGCCAAAACTACCGGAAGAACTTATTAAAGAACTTTCTCAAAGATACCAAGAAATTCTAAAACGGCTTATTGCAAATTGAGCCGTTTTTTTGTTATCTACGGTTATCCACAGCTTGGTTATTGCCCCCCCTTGCTCGTGATATAATGAAAGTAGGTAATACCGCTAAACCGACGCTAAACCATACGCCAAACTGACGCCAAACCTTTAAAAGTTTCGCGTCTGTTCTGCGTAGGGTTCCCAAGTAACTTGGGAGTTTTGCGTCTGTTTCGCGATTTAATTATGTCAAAAAAATATATTTTTATAAGTTTTATAACCGTTGGTTTGTTAGCGGCTTTTTCTTTTGTCGGGTTTCAGGCTTTCGGTCAAGAGACAGCCAAATCCCTCACCCTCACTTCTCCCAACGGCGGAGAAAAATGGAAGACCGGAGAAACTTACAATATCACTTGGAATTCTTCGGGAATAGACAAAGTCAACATTCATCTTCAGACTTTTGCTCAAGGAGATCAACCATCAGCTGTCATCGGGCCTATTGCCACTAATGTTTCAGCTTCGGCTGGAAAATATTCTTGGACAATACCTTTTTCTATGTCAGTTGATTTGACGGAACCTGCTTCTGATCCAATAGGTGATAATCGTCAAGTTGTAATATCCGATGTCGGCGGAACTACTCCGGACCGCAGCGATAAACAATTTGCCATTGTGGCGGGGACAACCTGCGACCAGAAATGTAAATTCGCCGGTTATGAATCCGGAACCTGCGCATCATTTACTATAAGCCCCGAGGGTTTTGCACAACAAAAAGAGTTTAAAAAAACCCATATTGGTATAGGCGAGACATCTGACTGTTATCTGCCAAAGGGCTGGGTTGGCGCAAGCAAAGGATGTTATTGTCCAATTAAAAAATCCCTCACCCTCATTTCTCCCAATGGCGGAGAAAAATGGAAGACCGGA
>Ga0210017_1000134_pt1 | contig 56133 bp, 64 predicted proteins | sample CryGeyCG2014_020_FD_183966 | JGI IMG/M metagenome (GOLD analysis project Ga0210017, IMG submission 183966) | Groundwater microbial communities from aquifer - Crystal Geyser CG08_land_8/20/14_0.20 (SPAdes) (version 2) | ecosystem: Environmental > Aquatic > Deep subsurface > Groundwater | place... | reverse complement strand
GCCATGGTTGAAATTGTTTAAACCTTTCATTTTCGTTGCCTCCGCGCAACGAAAATTTACAGCTCACGCTAAACAAGTTGAAAGTTTGAGTGCGCGCGCCAAATTCGTTGCGCACTCATTCATAATCGAAAACAGTAGAAAAATGTTATGGAGGTACAAGCTACCATTGGGCTAAAGCCCAAGGTATCCTTTGAATGTAATGAAAAAAGTAATAGAAAGCGGCGGAAAACTTCATGATACTAATCTTTATGCAAAAGTAAGAGGAACTAATTAATAAACAAAACCACTAAAACACCTTAAACAACAACCTTTATATATCACTTTAACCTATAGATTATTATGGACTGGAAAAAGATTGTATTTGCAATTGCTATTTGCTTAATTTACATACCCATGGTCTTTATGGCCGTTACTACTTTCTTTCCTAAAACACCTGTGAACGAGTGTTATGTAGACTATAAATATCCAATTGCAGCAGAGGGCAAAGAGTTAAACCAGACGCAATTGGACGAATATAACAGGAATATGCGTGAGTGTGAAATTTCTTTTGAGTCTGAAAGAACAAAATATGACGGCTGGAAGTTTATTGTAATTATGATTGTAAATATCATTGCTACCTTATTCATGCTGATGAAACTTGACAAGAGTATTATCTTTGGGTTATTCTTCGGCGTCGTGATAACTGCATTCACAGCTACAATTAATTATATGGAATCAAGATCTGTTATTGGCTTCGCATTGCTTGTATTCTTATTCGGCTTGATTATCTACTTTGTAAACAGACTAAGCAAGAATTAAGTTAAACTTTTTTCTGTTGACTTGATAATTTCATCTGCATTGAAATGATTTTCTGCGAAAGCTTTATATATTGAAAAAAAGACAGAAACTGATGATGGTATAATCTTTCTTTAGTCTTTTACAGGCCGAATAAGGCTTTTCAAGATTTAAGAAGGATTTATGCTATTTATTAAGAACTATAATGCCCTGGTGGTGTAGTTCGGCTATCATGAAGCCCTGTCGAGGCTTCGACTCGGGTTCAAAGGCATTTAATACTGAAAATCCCGGCCAGGGCGTTGCTTAAATCAGAACTTGATTCTGGTTTTGGCACTTGGGCCGGTAGCTCAGCCTGGTAGAGCATCTGACTTTTAATCAGGTGGTCGCGAGTCCGAATCTCGTCCGGCCCATATAAACAGTGAGGATAAATTAAATGAAAGATATAGACATCAGAAAGCATATGCTTGTCCCCGAACATTCTAAACTAACTAAAAAAGAAATACAGGAATTGCTTGAAAAATATAACCTTTCATTGAATGATTTACCAAAAATATTATCAACAGATCCTGCAATTGAAAAATTAAATGCAAAAGAGAGTGATGTTATAAAAATTATAAGAGATAGTCCAACAGCAGGAAAATCTATATATTATAGGGTTGTTATAAATGGATGAAACATCTAAAATATTAATACAAAAATATTTCCAGGAGCAGAGTATTATTACATCTGATATTGAATCCTTTAATAATTTTGTGGATGTTGAACTACAAAAAATAGTTAATGAAAACAAAGATATAGAACCAACAATTATTCCTCCGAATGTTGAGACTTATAAAATAAGATTTGATAAGATTTGGATTACAAAGCCAGAGATAACTGAAGCAGATGGCTCAAAAAGGGATATATTTCCCTCAGAAGCAAGATTAAGGAAAATAACCTATGCTGCCCCAATGTTTGTTGAAGTATCTGCACACATTAATGGGACAAAAAGAGAATCTGTCAAGGTGCAGATTGGTAATCTTCCTATCATGCTGAAATCAAAATACTGCCATCTTGGCAAGCTAGATAATGAAGGCCTTATAGAGCAAGGAGAGGACCCTTATGACCCTGGCGGTTATTTTATAATAAATGGAAGTGAGAAAGTGCTTGTTAAAATAGAAGATTTAGCACCAAATAGGTTCTTGGTCGAAAAAACAACAACAGGACCAAGTGAATATGTTGGAAAACTCTTCTCAGAAAGCGGGTCTTTCAAAATACCTCACACAATTGAAAGAATGAAAAATGGGATAATATACTTAAGCTTTACAAGGATTAAGAGAATACCTATTGTAATTATCATTAAAGCACTTGGTATTATGAAAGATGAAGAAATAATGAGAACTATCTCAGAAAAGAATTATGATGAAATGATTGTCAACTTGTATGAATGTATTGATATAAAAACATGGGAAGATGCAATTGATTATATAGCAAAAAAATCAGGTATAACACAATCAAAGGATATAAGAATTGAGAGAACAAAAGAAATTATAGATAAGTATCTTCTACCACATATAGGTGTTGAGGAAAAATATAGATTACAAAAGGCCCATAATTTGTGTAAGGTAATAAAGAAGTTTATAAAGGTTTCACGAAAAGAACTTCCTGTCGATGATAAGGATCACTATATGAATAAAAAAGTTAAAATGAGTGGTGACTTATTGGAAGACCTGATAAGAGTTAATCTGAATATCCTCATAAATGACCTTTTGTATAATTTTCAAAGAATTGTAAAAAGAGGTAAGTTCCCGTCTATAAAAGTGATTATAAGGGAGAAATTGTTGACATCAAGGATTTATTCTTCAATGGCAACAGGTAACTGGGTCGGGGGAAGAAAGGGCGTAAGTCAAAGAATACAACGACTTAATTTCTTGGATATGATGTCACATTTACAGAGGGTTGTGAGCCCATTGTCAGCAACACAGGAAAATTTTGAGGCAAGGGAGCTTCACAGCACTCATCTTGGAAGGCTATGTCCTGTTGAAACTCCTGAAGGAACTAACATAGGGCTTAAGAAAAACCTTGCATTGATTTCAAGCATATCACAGGATTCTAAAGAGGAAGAAACTATAAAATCACTAAAAAGTCTTGGCCTGAAGGTATTAAAGTAAAATGAATGAATTATATTTGAATGGAAAATTTATTGGAAAAGTAGAAAACCCTAGTGAATTTACTGAGAAAGTCAGAGAAGCAAGAAGAAATGGTGTTATTCCAGATAACCTAAATATATACTATGATAAGAGGGTTGAGGATATACAAATAAATGATAATAAAGGCAGACTGAGAAGACCATTAATTGTTGTCAAAGATGGACAACCAACTTTAACAGAAGACAATATCAAAAAATTACAAAAAAATGAGATTTTGTTTTCTGATCTTATAAAGCAAGGGGTTATTGAATACCTTGATGCAGCTGAAGAAGAAAATGCTTTTATTGCATTTTCTAGAGAAGAATTAACAAAAGAACATACACATCTGGAGATTACCCCTTTGGCAATGGTTGGTTTGTGCACATCATTAGTGCCTTATGCAAATTTCAGCCCGGGTGCAAGAATAAGCATTGGCTCTAAAAACCAAAAACAGGCACTTGGAATGTATGCAATAAACTTTCCAATAAGAATTGATATGGATGTTAATATATTGCACTATCCACAAATACCTTTAGTACAATCAATTATGCATGAGGTTTCTAACTATAATAAACATCCTTCAGGACAAAATATGGTTGTTGCAGTTATGAGTTATAAAGGGTATAACGTTGATGATGCAGTAATCCTAAATAAGGCATCAATTGATCGTGGACTTGGAAGATCAACATATTACAGACCTACAATAGCTGAGGAATTAAGATATTCTAGCGGTCTTACTGATGAAATATCCATCCCTGATAAGGATATAAAAGGTTATAAAAGTGAAAGAGATTATAGGTTATTAGAAGGGGATGGCATTATCTTCCCAGAAGCAAATGTTATAGAAGGGGATGTTATTATTGGCAAGACAAGCCCACCGAGATTTTTAAGCTCTATGGACCAATATAATCTTGCACCAAGTAGCAGGCGTGAGAGTTCTGTAGCATTAAAACATGGAGAAGAAGGAGTTATTGATTTTGTTTTAATAACAGAAAGTAGTGAAGGAAACAGGCTTGTCCAAGTAAAAATAAGAGACCAAAGAATTCCAGAACTTGGTGATAAATTTACATCAAGACATGGACAGAAAGGAGTTGTAGGATTAATAGTTGATCAGGCAGATATGCCCTTTACAGCATCTGGTATTACACCAGATCTCCTATTTTCACCTCATGGAATTCCATCAAGAATGACTATCTCACATCTTATAGAATTAATTGCAGGAAAAACAGGTGCTTTATCATCAAGGTATATAGATGGAACACTATTTGATGTTGAGCCAGAAAAAAAATTAAGAAGAGAACTTTTGTCCTTAGGTTTTAGGGAAAATGGCGTTGAGACAATGTACAATGGAATTACAGGAGAACAACTTGAGGCAAAGATCTATATTGGAAATATTTATTATATGAAATTAAAGCATATGGTCGCCAATAAGATACATGCCAGAGCCAGGGGCCCAATACAACTCTTAACAAGACAGCCAACAGAGGGCAGGGCAAAAGAAGGCGGCCTGCGTTTAGGAGAGATGGAAAAGGATACATTTGTTGCACATGGGGCATCTTTATTGCTAAAAGAACGCTTTGATGCAGATGGTACAGTAATTCCAATTTGTGAAAGCTGTGGCATGGTTGCAGTACATGATAAATTCAGGAATAAATTATATTGCCCTATATGTGGTGATAATGTTGAAATAAATTTCATTGAGATAAGTTATGCATTTAAACTTCTGCTTGATGAATTAAAATCCTTAACAGTACATCCAAAGTTAATCTTAAAGAATAAATATTGAAAATGGAAGAAAACAAAATTCCGGTTTTTAAGAAGGTTGAAAGCATTGCTTTTAGCATTTTAAGCCCAAATATGATTAAGAAGATGGGTTCTGCCAAGATAGTAACTCCAGAGCTTTATGACAAAGAGGGCTATCCAGTTGATGGCGGACTAATGGATGCAAGGCTTGGAGTGATAGATCCTGGGCTTAAGTGCAAGACCTGCGGCTCAAAGCTTAAGGAATGTGTTGGTCACTTTGGCTATATATCCCTAGCAAGACCAGTCATACATATTAAATTTATTAGTGTTATATACGATTTATTGAGATGCACATGTAGGGAGTGTGGTAAGATACTCATTCCTAAAAATAAGATTGAAAAATATATTGATGAATTGGAAAAGAGAGATATTGAATATGAGCCTGAAGAAAGAAGGGTAAAAATTAAAGAGATTATCCAAAGTCTTAAAACAGTAAATAAATGCCCTTACTGCAAGGGTAGGCAGCAAAAAATAACATTGGAAAAGCCAACAACATTTCTTGAGAATGAAAAAAGAATATCTCCAATAGAAATAAGGACAAGGCTTGAAAAAATATCAGATGATGACTGTGAGGTTCTTGGCTTAGACTCAAAATCAGTAAGACCAGAATGGATGGTGCTTACAATACTTCCTATACCTCCTGTAACAATGAGACCTTCTATAACTTTAGAGAGTGGTGAAAGAAGTGAGGATGACTTAACCCATAAGCTTGGTGATATTGTTAGGATAAACCAAAGGTTATTTGAAAATATAAATGCAGGAGCACCAGAAATTATTATAGAAGATTTATGGGACCTATTACAATATCATGTTACAACATTCTTTGATAATAATATTGCACAATTGCCTCCTGCAAGGCATCGTTCTGGTGATCCATTGAAGACGATAACAGAAAGAATAAAAAGCAAAGAGGGCAGGATAAGGCATAACCTTGCTGGTAAGAGAACTAATTTTTCAGCAAGAACAGTCATAAGCCCAGATCTAATGCTTGACTTAAATGAGGTTGGTGTTCCAAAGGTTATGGCTATGAAACTCACAATTCCTGAAAGGGTTAATGAGTGGAACATGGAATACCTTAAAGGATTTGTTGAGAGGGGTCCAAATAATTATCCAGGGGCTAACTATATAGCAAGACCTGATGGTAAGAAGAAGAAGATAACTGATGAAACAAGAGAGCAGTTATTAGAAGAAATTCAGATTGGATATATAGTTGAAAGGCATTTAATAGATAGTGACATAGCAATATTCAACAGGCAGCCATCATTGCATAGGATGTCTATGATGTGCCATAAGGTTAAGGTTCTGCCAGGAAAAACCCTAAGAATTAATCCTGCAGTTGCACATCCTTATAATGCTGACTATGATGGGGATGAGATGAATCTTCACATCCCACAAACAGAAGAAGCAAGGGCAGAAGCTGAAGTTCTTATGATGGTGCAGACACAGCTTATATCCCCAAGATATGGATTGAGTATTATTGGAGCAATTCAAGATGCAATATCAGGAAATTATTTGCTTACAAAAGAAGGAAAATATCAAAGAAAAGAGGCAGTTGATCTTTTGTTATCTGCAGGAATAACAGATTTCTCTAGTTTAAGTAAAAAAGAGTTTGTAAGCGGAAAAGAAATATTCAGTATCCTGATGCCTCCTGACTTTAATTTTACAGGGAAATCAAAATTCGGAGAGGAAGTTATAATTAAGAATGGAAAACTAATAAATGGAGTTATAGACAGTGCAAACATTGGTGGAGGAAAGGGTTTTATGCTTAGGAATATCCACAAAAAATATGGAGAAGAAAAAGCAATAGATATAATAGGAAAAATTTTCAGATTAGGTTCAGTAGTCTTGCTTAAAAGGGGGTTTACAATAGGAATATCAGATGCTGACCTTCCACAGGAAGCAATAAATAAAATAAATGAAACAATCACTAAGGCAAAAAAAGATGTTGAAGAATTAATTAAAGGATATCATGATGGTATACTGCAGGCATTTCCTGGCAGGACATTAAAGGAAACACTTGAACTGAAGATATTGGAATTATTAAACAAAGCAAGAAATGAAACAGGAGAGATTGTTTCTGATTATTCAGATAAGGAAACACATATGATGATAATGGCAGATTCCGGAGCAAGGGGAAATCTGCTTAATCTGGCACAAATGGCTGCCTGTGTTGGCCAGCAGGCTATGAGGGGAAAAAGAATAGACAAGGGCTATAATGAAAGAACATTATCATGCTTCAAAAAAGGAGATCTCGGTCCTGCAGCACATGGTTTCATAGCAGATGGGTTCAAAAAAGGGCTAAACCCAAAGGAATTCTTCTTTGCATCCATGACTGGAAGAGATAGTCTTATGGATACTGCACTGAGAACACCTAAGTCAGGTTATTTGTACAGGAGATTAGCAAATGCATTGCAGGATTTAAAGGTTGAGTATGATAATACAGTTAGGGACTCAAGCAGAAAGATTATACAATTTGAGTATGGAGAAGACAGAATAGATGTTTCAAAGTCTGATGGCGGGATAGTTGATGTAAAGGATATTATTAACTCTATAACATAATAATTGGTGAAACTCAATGAATAAATTATTTAAGAAATATGAAGAAAAACTTCCTTTGAAAGTAATTAATGATATTAAAGAAAATATGCCTAAAAATATAAGTGAGGCAAAACTAAAGAGGATATTGGAAAAAACAGTTATTGAGTATAATAAGATGCTAGTTGAACCAGGAGAGTCTGTTGGAATTATTAGTGCGGAATCCATTGGTGAACCTGGAACCCAGATGACATTAAATACGTTTCACTTTGCAGGTGTTGCAGAGATGAATGTTACGATGGGCCTTCCACGAATTATTGAGATACTTGATGGCAGAAAAACAATAAAAACACCGATGATGGAGATTTATCTAACAAAGCCATATAATCAGGGAAAGAACATTAAAAGAATTGCTTTATCAATAAAAGAAACAAAACTTAATGAGATTGTTTCTGAATTTGTGATTAATATAGCTGAATCAAAGATTGAGATAATATTTGATGAAGTTAAGATGAAAAACATTGGAATTGAATACCCTGTAATTCAAAAAAACATAAAAACTAGTTTTAAGGAACTTGCTCTTTCAAAAAAAGGAAATGCTATCATACTAAAACTTAATGAAAAAGAAAAAGAAATTAACCAGCTATTCAAAATAAAGGAAAAAATTAAAGATATTTATATACAAGGAGTAAAGAGCGTAACCCATATCCTGCCAATTAAGAAAGGCAGTGAATTTTTAATAGTGACAGCTGGAACAAATCTTAAAAAAGTGTTAGAGCTTGATTTTGTTGATAAAACAAGAACTATTTCAAATAATCTATTTGAGATAACAAATGTTCTTGGAATAGAAGCAGCAAGACAGGCAATAATCAATGAAGTCTTTAAAGTTATACAAAACCAGGGTTTAAATGTTGATATAAGGCACCTTATGCTTGTTGCTGACACAATGTGTGCCACGGGCAGCATAAAGGGAGTTACAAGATATGGCGTTGTAAAGGAAAAGTCAAGTGTTCTTGCAAAGGCATCTTTTGAGACACCACTAAAGCATATCTTTAATGCAAGCCTTGTTGGTGAGGTCGATCACCTTAATTCTGTTGTTGAAAATGTTATGCTTAATCAACCTGTTCCTGTTGGAACAGGTTTGCCTGGCTTAATAACAAAGGTTAAGAGGGATTAGAATGGCTAAAAAACAATCATTAAGCGATATAAAAAAAGACTTAAAAACAAGAAAAATTATTATTGGAACAAAAGTTGTAATGAAGAATTTAAAGCTTAACAAGCTTGAAAAAATTTATGTTGCATCAAACTGCAATGAGAGTTCAAAAAAGGAATTAGAATATTATTCCAAGCTCTTGAAAATTCCAGTTGTCAAGCTAAAACAGCCAAATGATGAGCTTGGCGTAATCTGCAAAAAGCAATATTCTATCTCTATGCTTGGTGTGCTAAAGGAATAATGATGAAGATAAAGTATGACCTAGTTCTGATGAAGTTTATGTCTTTTTTTGAGAGCTTGACAAATACAAGACTAAAAGATTGCTTTGTTGATAAAAATGGATTACTTGTTTTTGTAGTTGAGGAGAACCAGATAGCAAAGGCAATTGGCAAAAAAGGAGTTAATGTAAGGAATATTAAAGAAAAATTAAATAGAAAGATTAAAATAGTAGAATTCAATCCCCATCTTGAAACATTTGTTGCAAATATCATCCGCCCTTTAATTGGAAAGGAAATAAAAGTTGATGATGATGTTGTTACAATTGTTGGGCCAGATACAAAAACAAAGGGCCTCTTAATAGGAAGAAACGGGCAAAACCTGAGAAATTATGAAGAGACTGTCAAAAGATATTTTGATATAAAGGAAATAAAAGTTATCTGAAAATGGGAAATAAACCATCTGGAATAAATGCTGGGAAAAAACTCAAAAAGAGAAGGCATACCTTTAGGTGGAACAGCAAGAAATATACCCGCAGGACTCTTAATCTTAAGAAAAAGTCTGATCCATTAGGAGGATCATCACAAGCTAAGGGAATTGTTTTGGAAAAAGTTCAGTTAGAGGCAAAGCAACCAAACTCTGCTATGAGGAAATGCGTAAGGGTCCAGCTGATAAAGAACGGAAAGCAGGTTACTGCATTCCTTCCAGGCGATGGCGCAACAAAGCTTGTTGACGAGCATGATGAGGTCATGATAGAATGCATAGGCGGAAAGATGGGCCGTGCAAAGGGAGATATCGGCGGAGTCAGATGGTGCGTAAAAAAAGTCAATGACCAGTCATTAGATGCCTTACTCCATGGCAAAGTAGAAAAAGCAAGAAAGTAATTCTATGCATTCCTTATTTTAAATTTTTCTTTAATATCTGTTAGACAAAATCACTGAGTTTAACGAAAAGCTCCTTAAAAGAGAAAGTATTATAAAATTCTATTCTAAATACATTTTATGAAACAGATTAAGATATTAGGTGCTGGTTTATCTGGATTAACAGCAGCAATTAATTTAGCATTAGAAGGCTATAAAGTAAAAATGTTTGAAAAGAATAACGATTGTGGTAAGAGATTTAATAACGATTTTCAGGGCTTGGAAAACTGGGAGTCAAAAGTAGACATATTAAATGATTTAAAATCTATGAATATAGAAACTAATTTTTATTGTAAACCATTTCATACTGTTTGGGTATATGATTTTAAACTTAACAAAACAAAAATCACTTCTAAAACCCCTGTTTTTTATTTGGTTATGCGAGGGAACACAAAAGAATGTTTAGACATAGCATTGAAAAAACAAGCAATAAAGTTAGGTGTAGAAATAAATTTTAATAAAACATTGGCAGAAAAAGATGCCAATATTATTGCTACAGGTCCGAAAAGAGTAGATGCTGTCGCAAAAGGAATAACATTTAACACAAAAACCAGTGATACCGCAATCGGAGTTTTAAATGATAATATTGCACCAAAAGGCTATGCTTATTTATTAGTTAGTGCGGGTAAAGGAACTCTTGCTACTGTTTTATTTAAGGATTTTGAAAATATAGATTATTATTTTGAGAAAACCATAGGTACATTCAATAAAATTATAGATTTAAAATTGAAAAATATCAAAGAATTTGGTGGGTATGGCAATTTCTTTTTAAGTAAAAAATATGAAAAAAATAGAAAATTATTTACTGGTGAAATCATTGGATTACAAGATTTCTTTTTAATGTTTGGAATGAGGTATGCAATTACTTCTGGCTATTTAGCAGCTAAAAGTATTATTGAGAACAAAAACTATGATGATTTGATTAAATATAAATTCAGAAATCAACTTAAAACTTCAATTGTAAATCGATTTTTATTTGAACGATTGGGCAATAGAGGGTACCAATTACTTATTAGCAAAACAAAAAATGTTAATGAGCTTATTTCCTTTTTGAATAAACAATCTAATCCTTCTTTTAACAAAAAATTGATTTATCCAATTTCTAAATGTGTATTGAAAAAATAAAAGAGCTTTCCTACTCGGCAACTCAAAATTTCTAACAAAATTGGCCCTAACGGACTAGTCTAATAACAATCAAGATAATAAGTTTTATAAGCGTATAATATTTCTTTACAAACATGATTGAAGTAAAGGAAAAGCCAAATACTGAAAAGGAAATAATCAATGTAATGAATCCTCTTGTAAAGAAATGGTTCTTTTCTAGGTTTAAAGAGTTTTCCTTGCCTCAGCTTTATGGTATAATGGAAGTGCATTCCCGTTCTAATGTGCTAATATCAGCCCCTACAGGAGCAACAAAAACACTGACTGCTTTTTTGTCAATATTGAATGAATTTGTTGATTCTGCTGAAAAGGGGATTTTAGAAGACAAGATATATTGCGTTTATATTTCACCGTTAAAAGCATTAAATTATGATATAGAGGTCAATCTAAATGAGCCATTAAAGCAGATAGAGGAAATTGCAGGAAAAAAATTTGGAATAAAAGTTGCTGTAAGGACAGGTGATACAACACAATCAGAGCGTTCAAATATGCTTAAAAAACCTCCTCACATTCTTATAACAACTCCTGAGTCATTGGCTATATTATTATCAACAATAAAATTCAGGGAATTATTAAGAAATATTGATTGGTGCATTGTTGATGAGATACATGCGTTGGCAGATAACAAGAGGGGAGTTCACTTGTCATTGAGCATGGAAAGGCTTCAAAGGATTTCACAGCATATATGCAGGGTGGGCTTAAGCGCAACAATAAGCCCTTTAGAGGATGTTGCAAAATTTCTTGTTGGTTTTGAAAATGAAAAGCCAAGAGATTGTAAAATTGTTAATGTCCAGTTCATAAAAAAAATGGACTTAAAAGTGTTAAGCCCTGTTCCTGATTTGATAAGCACAACACATGAGGATATGCAGAATGCAATGTACAACCTTATTGATAAATTAATACAGGATCACAAAACAACTCTTATTTTTACAAACACAAGGGCTGCTACTGAAAGGGTTGTTGACCACCTTAAGGAGAGTTTCCCAAAGAATTATAGTGAAAACATAGGTGCTCATCACGGCTCTTTATCAAAAACCCACAGGCATGATGTTGAGAATAAATTAAGGGAGGGAAAACTAAAAGTAGTTGTTTCAAGCACTTCCCTTGAGCTTGGAATAGATATTGGCTATATTGATTTGGTTATACTTCTTGGCTCTCCAAAATCTGTTGCACGCGCCTTGCAGAGATGCGGTCGCTCAGGCCACAAGCTACACGACATATCAAAAGGTAGGATAATTGTGCTTAACAGGGATGATTTAGTTGAATGCGCTGTTTTATTAAAATCAGCTATAGAAGAAAAAATTGATAAAATTCATATTCCAAAAAACTGCCTTGATGTTCTTGCGCAGCAAATTTATGGCATTGCAATAGCAGAGAAAATACACATAAATGAGTTGTTCTCATTAATAAAAAACAGTTATTGTTTTAATGACCTAAAAAGAGCTGATTTCAGGGAGGTTATAGACTATCTCTGCGGAAGATATACTTCTCTTGAGGACAGGCACATATATGCAAAGATATGGCACGACGAGGAAACAGGAATGATTGGAAGGCGTGGAAAGCTTGCAAGGGTTACATACATGACAAACATCGGAACAATACCGGATGAAACTTTCATTGTTGTAAAGGTTGGTGAGCAGACAATAGGGAAGATAGACGAGGCCTTTTTAGAAAAAATGAAGAAAGGTGATGTTTTTGTGCTTGGAGGGAGCATATATGAATTCTTATACTCCAAAGGGATGGTTGCTTATGTAAGCTCTTCTGTAAACAGGCCTCCGACAATTCCCTCATGGGTTTCTGAAAGCCTGCCTTTAAGTTTTGACCTTGCGTTAGAAATAGGAAGATTCAGAGGGTATATGGAAGAAAAATTTCTGAAAAAACAAAACAAAGAAGAGATAATGAAATTCATCAATGAGTATCTTTACGTAGATAATAATGCAGCCAATGCAATATTCAGTTATTTTCAGGAGCAATATTTTTATGCAGAGATTCCCTCAATAAAAAAACTTTTAATTGAATCATATAGTGATGATAAAATAAAATACTGTGTTTTTCACAGCCTGTATGGGAGAAGGGTAAATGATGTTCTTTCAAGGGCTATTGCTTTTGCAATCTCGCGTGTCCAGCACAGGGATGTTGAGATAGGAATAAGCGACAACGGGTTTTACATTGCATCTGAAAAAGGAATAAACAGCGTAAAGGCATTGAAGATTCTTAAGTCTGATAAGCTTGAGCTCGTGCTTAATATGGCAATTGACAAAACAGAGGTTTTGAAAAGAAGGTTCAGGCATTGTGCAACCCGTGCTTTAATGATATTAAGAAATTATGGCGGCAGAAAAATGGGGGTTGGAAGGCAGCAGGTTTCCTCAATGATATTAATGAGTGCTGTAAAAAGGATATCGACTAATTTTTCTATTTTAAAAGAAGCAAGGCGCGAGGTATTAGAGGATTTGATGGATATTGAAAATGCAAAACTTGTCTTAAAGCAGATAGAGGACAAAAAAATCAAAATAAAGCAGATAACAACAAATATTCCCTCACCGTTTGCACTTAACCTTGTTATGCAGGGGCATTTGGATGTTATGAGGATGGAAGACAAGATGGAATTCCTGAGGAGAATGCATCAGATGACACTGGCAAAGATTGGGTTAAAGCATAAGATGGAATAAAATGGAATCAAATTTAGAGATTGTTGATTTGGGTCTTTTGATTAAGGATAAAGGGATTCTTATTTTTTCAGATTTTCATATTGGATATGAAGAAGCATTAAACAAGAAAGGTGTTTTAGTTCCAAGGTTCCAGTTCAAGGGTATTATAAAGAGATTAACGAAAATATTTTTAAGATTAAAAAAAGATAAAGTAAAATTAAAAATAATAATAATCAACGGCGACATAAAGCATGAGTTTGGAGCAATATCAGATCAGGAATGGAGAGAAACATTAAAGTTATTGGATTTCCTTGCAAAGCACTGCAAGGAGATAGTTCTTGTAAAAGGAAACCATGATACAATTCTTGGACCTATTGCAAAGAAAAAAAAGGTAAGTGTTGTTGATTATTACTTTGCTGAAGATGTTTTAATAACACATGGCAATAAAATTCCTGAAAAAGAAATCATGAAAAAGGCAAAGATTATAATTATTGGACATGAACATCCTGCTGTATCTTTAAGAGAGGATGTAAGAACTGAAAAATTCAAGTGTTTCTTAAAAGGTAAATGGAAGAATAAAAAATTAATTGTCATGCCTTCTTTTTGCTTGGCCACAGAGGGCACAGACATACTACGCGATAGAATATTAAGTCCTTTTCTAAAGCAGAAATTAAACGAGTTTAAAGTCTTGATTGTGGCTGATAAGATTTATGATTTTGGAAAAGTCAAAAACTTACTTTAAGTCTATTCCGCCTGCAAATGTGTTGCTGTGAGTGCCTTTTACTTTCTCTTTGGGAAATCTTTTTTCATATTCCTTCATTACATCACTTATTGCTTTTTCAGAATCAACATCACACATGTATGCTATTTTAAGAATAAGATACAGCATGTCCCCAACAAAATCTTCAATTTCATGCCGGTTGTCCTTGATTAGTTCCTGTTGTTTTTTTGTGTCAACCCATTTGATAAGATTCCACATCTCTCCTATCTCTTCGGTCATGTTCAGCATAAGATCTTTTATACAGTCTGGATTACTCCATTCCCTCTCATCGTTAAACTTCTTTATATCTTCCTGAATCTCTTTCATAAAAATATCTAAGAACTATTAGTTTATATATTTTTTTAATAAAACAGAATAAAGACAAAAATCTATTTTAAGCTTATTCCAATTTAAGGTTTACAATGCAATCAATCGCTTTTTCTAATGGTTCCCTTATACCTATTCTAAAGTCATTCTTAATCACTTCTTTTGGATCTTCAATAGAAGGAGGTATGTTGTTAAAAGACTCTATTTTTCCTTCAGAAATTGGATAATTAAAGAAAACCTGATAAACCGGTTCTTTTTCAAACTTTCCATCATTGTATTTAGTTTCAGCTTTTTTTACTAAAGAAGGGTTTAAACCCTGCTCTTTTAATTTGTTTTCTAAATTTTCTGAGTTGATAGGAATGCTCGTTCCTTTTTTTGAATCAATAATTATGCTGTTCTTTTTTTGTGGGAATTTCACACTAAGACCAAATGTATAACCATTTTCAGAGACCTCAACAGAACTATAAACCTTGTTTTGTTCTTCGTCTAGAACTCCTCCGTCAAATAGTTGTTTACTTTCTTCACCAGCATATATTTCATTAAATCCAATGACAAAGCGCTTGCGTCTCACTAATCTCTCTCCTCTTTTGGGCTCTATATTAAAAAAAGAAATATTTTCAACACCCATTTCTTTCATTGTTACTTCTATTTCTTTCTGTTCTTCTTTAATAAGCTTTATCTGATTTTTATATGCTTCTTCTACTACCATATCAGCAAGAGGTTTTTTTGCATTTAACGAGTGATAGTATTCATCTTGATTTTTTTCCATTTTAGTCTCACTAATTTAGGAGGTATATTTAATAGTTTATAAATCTTTCGATTTGTTACTACTATAGAATAAATAACTAACCTTTATAGAGTGTTCTTAGCATGTCTGATTTTGTTATCACGCCTTTCGGTTTTCCTTCTTCAGTCACCAACACAATTGGATAATACTTCAAAAGGCCTGAAATAATGCTTGTAGATGTTTTTTTAGAAACAATCGGCGGGCAGTCCTGCATAATATCTTTAATGGTTAATTTTTTTATTTCTTCAGGGCTTTTGCTTGATATGGAATCCAGGATAGTACTTTCTGAAACAAGGCCAACAACATTATTCCTGTTAAAAACAGGAAGCTGTGATATCTCATGCTTTCTCATTTTGTTTATTGCACTTGTTATACTATCATCAGCATTAACATAGATTAGTTTTTTTGTCATAATATTCCCTGCTTTAAGCTCATTCTTATTTTTTAATTCATCGAGAACATCAAATATCCTTTTCACTTTTGTGAACGTGGGGTCAATCCTGTTTGATTCTATCTTAGCAATCAGTGACTGTGATACATTTGCCCTTTTAGCAAGATCTGTCTGAGTTAATCCAAACCTTTTCCTTATTTTTTTTATTTCATCCAGCTCGTAAACCATAACAGCAGATAATCAAAGCTTGTATTTATTAGTTTCTCTTTTTCATAAAAATCATAAGAATTTATTCCTAAATGAATAACAACAGCCAGTTTCCAAACCAAAGTGTTATAATAAATGCTATTAAAAAGCTTGGGACAAAAGGTATGCCCTCTTTTATTAAGATTTTTTTTATCAGGCATTTTCTTTTTAGCTGGATTAATTGTTCTATCTGCTTTTTTTCAATTCCCAGGTCTTTTGGACCGCAGATTCTTTTTTTGTTAACAATAACATTTCTTGCAATCCAGTCACCCTCTGTTAGTTTTTCCGGCTCAACAAGCTTAAGCATGCATACTTTTTCAACTGACTTAATAAATATTGAGATGTAAAAAATTAATAGCATTGAAAAAACAAGGGTAACCAATAAAACTCTTGTTGCAATAGGATTAATAAAAAATGCAGACAAAATAGCAGCAAGGCAGATTATTAACAGAAATCTTCTTATTTTAGCTGATTTTTTTGCTCTTGCTTTAAAATCTTTCAAAAATCTTTTCCTATTTTTGAATGCAACTGCAAAGCTCCAGAAAAGCCCGTATATTGCTCCTATTAGTATTATGTTAATCCAGAAAATAAGGAGAAAAGGCATTTCACTAAAATTAAAATTCAGGCCAATCACTGCACCGAGACCCATTAAGAGCTTGCTGTCACCCCCGCCCCACTGTGCAGAATAGAACATAATGTTTGCTATTACAAAGAATACAAAAAACCCTGCTAATCCATATAAGAAAAAATTAATGTCTGATAAGGCAATTGAATAAATAAGCCTTGAGCCAAGCCCAAAAATAATAAGCCCGTAGTTAAGCCAATCCGGCACTTCTCTTGTCTTGATATCTGTTATGCTTGCAATAATCAGGCTTATGAAGGCTGTGATATTGGATAATAAAAACATCTTAAATAAAAAAACTATTGACCTATATTTAAACTTTGTGAGAAAAATTCTTTTTAAATAAAAAGCTTTATAAAGTTCTTTATCATATAGTAGCATATGTTCAAAAAGATAATTGATATCTTAAAAGCAAGAGAAAAAATCCATATAATCAGGGCAGATATGCCCAGGCATATAGCCATTACAATGGAGAAAGAACTGGAAGATATAAACCACGAAGATATATACAATAAAAGAAATAGCCTAATAAAAGACATTGTGAATATCCAAATAAAACTTAATATCCCTATTATGACAATATTTTTGTTATCAAGTGGTGCAAAGAATTCTGAAAACTTTTCATTTCTAATGGATGATTTAGCTAAACTCTTTAATGAGATTATTTCTCACAAAAAGATTCATACAGACCAGATAAAGATATCTGTTCTCGGAAAATGGTATGACCTTCCTGAGCGTGTCTTAAACCCAATAAAAAGAATAATAGAATCAACAAAGAATTATGATAGATTCTTCCTTAATTTATGTGTTAATTATGATGGCCATGAAGAGATAGTTGATGCCTGCAGAATTATTGCAAGGCAGATAAAATCAGAAAAAATTGACCCTGAATCAATAAACAAGCAGCTGATCAAGGAAAATCTTTATTCATCATATTTTATATCACCTGATTTAATAATTGAGAATAACAATGAATTTTCAGGGCTTTTGCTTTGGGACTCAAAGAACTCTATGATTTTTTTCACAGATAAGCAGTGGCCTGACTTTACGAAGATAGATTTCTTTAGAGCAATTGAGGCTTTTCAAAATAAAAATAAAACAAGAAAATTAAGCTTTTCCTAGAATCCTAAACACTTTTGTTCCACAATGTGGGCAAACTCCCTTCATAGCCTTCATCTTGTTCTTCATGACTACTTGTTGTGGATTTTTTATCTCAACCTGTTTTTTACATCTCATACATCTTGCTTCTACCATTTTTACACCTCATAATAAATATTTTGTGCTAATTATTGTTAAATTCTAGTTTAATATATAAATCTTGCGTATTTTTATATTTAAAATACCATAAACTTTATAAATGGATTAAAATTCCTAATTAAAAATCAATGATTGATGATAACCGCTTGCGGTTTGAATGAGGTATGCAAATTCTTGGATTTGTTACACTCAAAAATAATTCGAATTAAGGAGGAATATAAAATGGCTGAGATATCAAAGGAAATAGTAGACAAAATTTATGAGGCTATAGAGGTTGCTAAGGCAACTGGAAGAATAAAGAAAGGCAGTAATGAAGTAACAAAGGCTATTGAAAAAGGTATGGCAAAACTTGTTGCAATAGCAAAAAATGTCAATCCACCGGAAATCACAATGCACATACCACTTTTATCAAAAGAAAAAGATGTTTTATGTGTTGAGGTGCCCAGCAAAGAAGAGCTTGGCGCAGCAGCAGGCATTAGTGTTGGAACAGCAAGCATTGCAATAGTTGAAGAGGGAGAAGCAAAAAACATAGTCAAAGAGATAATTAAAAAATTAAAGGAATAGTAAGGTGATTCTATATGAAACCTCAAATTAAAAAGGAAACAAAGGAAACAGAAAAAAAAACAGGAGTTAATTTTTCATATGCTTTTCCTGCAAAAATAGAGGAAATTATTGACAGAACAGGCACTAGAGGCGAGGCCATACAAGTAAGATGCAAGGTTCTGGAAGGAAGGGATGCCAATAAAATCCTGAGAAGAAATGTGATGGGGCCTGTAAGATTAGGAGATATCCTAATGCTTAGGGAGACTGAAATTGAGGCAAGAAAGCTTAATCAGGGCAGGAGATGATAAAGATGAGGTGTAGTTTTTGCAAACAAAATATTAACAAAGGAACTGGAAAGATATATGTCCAGAAAACTGGTAAGGTATTGTATTTTTGCTCATCAAAATGTGAAAAAAACATGTTAAAGCTAAAGAGAAAACCAAGAACAACAAAATGGACCCAGGAATATCAGGATATAAAAAAGGGAACTAAAAAATGATACAGAGAACACTTGTTTTAATAAAGCCAGATGGTGTCATGAGGGGGCTTATTGGCGAGGTAATAAAAAGGTTTGAGAACAAAGGGCTTAAAATAATTGGCCTAAAGATGGTTTGTATAGACAAGGAATTTGCTGCAAAGCATTACACAGAGGATATTGCTAAAAGAAGAGGAGAAAAAGTGAGAATTATGCTTCTTGATTATTTAACAGAAGGCCCTATTGTAGCAATGGTTATTGAGGGTGTTGATGCTGTAAATGTTATCAGAATACTAACTGGTGATACAGAGCCAAGCAAGGCCTTGCCAGGAACAATAAGGGGAGATTTTACACATCATTCTTTCCATTATGCAGATGGCAAAGAAATTTCAATAAAAAATATGATTCATGCTTCAGCTAATGCTGAAGAGGCAGAAAAAGAGATATTGCTTTGGTTTAGCATAGATGAGTTGTATGATTATAAAAAAGTAGATGAAATATTTCATTATGGTAAGTGAGGAATAAAATGGTAGATAAAATAGTAGAGAGAGTTATGAAGACATCAGAAAAACCCGAGTTTATTAGAAATATTGCTATAGCAGCGCATATAGACCATGGCAAGACAACATTCAGTGACAACCTTTTGGCTGGAGCAGGAATGATGTCAAAAGAACTTGCAGGAAAGCAGTGCGTTCTTGATTTTCATGAGGATGAGAAGGAAAGGGGAATAACAATTGACACAGCAGCTGTTTCAATGGTTCATATTGTTGAGGGAAAAGATTATCTCATCAATTTATTGGATACCCCGGGGCATATAGATTTTAGTGGGGATGTGACGAGGGCAATGAGGGCTGTTGATGGTGTTATTGTACTTTGTGATGCGGTAGAAAGCGTGATGCCACAAACAGAAACTGTTCTTAGACAGGCATTAAAGGAAAATGTTAAGCCTATCTTATTTATAAATAAGGTTGATAGGCTTATAAAAGAACTTCAGCTAAAGCCAGAGCAGATGCAGGAAAGGTTTGTAAAGATAATAAATCATGTAAACATACTAATAAACGAAATAGCAGACAATGAGTTTAAGAATAAATGGAATGTTAATGTAATGGATGGTTCTGTTTGCTTTGGCTCTGCATTCCATAACTGGGCAATGTCTGTAAACTACATGAAAAAGAAAGGAATCAGCTTTAAGGATATAATTGATGCTTATGAAAAAGGAGATCACAAGCCACTGGCTGACAAGGCTCCTCTGCATGAGGTTGTTCTTGACGCAGTTATTCATCATCTTCCTAATCCAGTACAAGCACAGGCATATAGGATCAAAAAAATATGGCATGGTGACCTTGAAAGTGAGGATGGAAAATCACTTTTATCATGCAACTCAAAAGGACCATTGTTTTTTGTTATAACCAAAATTGTTGTTGATCCACAGGCAGGCGAGCTATCATGTGGAAGGATTTTCTCAGGAACAATAACAAAGGGAATGAATGTTTACTTGAATAGGGAAAAGAAAAATCTTAGAATTCAGCAGGTTTTTATCTATAATGGAGCAAAGAGAGAGATAGTTGAGAGGGCTCTTTCAGGCAATATAGTTGGTGTTGCAGGCGTAAAGGCAATGCCTGGCGAAACAATAACCATAGAACCAACAGAATCCTTTGAGAAGATAACCCATATATTTGAGCCAGTTGTCACAAAGGCTATTGAAGCAACAAAGGCCTCTGATTTGCCAAAGCTTATTGAAGTCTTAAGAAGAGTAAGCAAAGAAGATCCAACCATACAAATTGAGATTAATGAGGAGACAGGAGAGCATCTCATGCACGGTATGGGTGAACTGCACTTAGAGGTTATTGAAAACAGAATAAAAACAGAAAAGGGTGTTGAAGTGAAAACATCCCCTCCAATTGTTGTTTATAGGGAAGCAATTACAAAGGAATCATCAGAGGTAGAAGGAAAGAGCCCTAATAAGCACAACAAATTTTACTTTAAGGTAGAGCCATTGTCAAAGGAATTTATGGAAGCAATGAGGAAAAAAGAGCTGCCTGAAATGAGAATTAAGAAAAAGGATAAGGCTCTTTGGGAAAAACTACAGGAATTGGGAATGGATGGTAAGACTGCAAGAAAGGTAAGGGACATTTATAAGGGCAACATGTTAATAGATATGAGCAGGGGCATAGTTCATATAGGAGAAGTCATTGAGATGATAATGGATATGTTTGAGGATGTCATGTCTGCTGGCCCATTAGCAAGAGAGCCATGCATCAATGTAAAGGTAATGCTAATGGATGTAAAGCTGCATGAAGATGCTATACACAGGGGCCCAGCACAGGCATATCCTGCTATTAGAGAAGGGATAAGGGGAGCTATGATGCTTGCCAACCCTGTTATTTATGAGCCTTTGCAGACACTGCAGTTTGAGGCTCCAGTAGAGTATATGGGCGAAATATCAAAGCTTATTGCTAATAAAAGGGGCCAGTTGCTTGATATGCAGCAAGAGGGAGAGCATATAACTGTAAAAGGCAAGCTACCAGTTGGAGAGATGTTTGGAATGACTTCTGACTTAAGGTCTGCTACTTGTGGCAGAGGAAATCATTTCCTTGTTGATCAAAGCTTTGAAAAACTGCCTAATGAACTGCAGGAAAAGATAATAAAACAGATAAGACAAAGGAAAGGCCTTAAAATAGAGGAATAGACTTTATTATAGAAACCTTTATATATTAATTAAAAACACCTTTTAAAGCATATTTTCAAAATAAATGGAGGGATTATTATGGCTAAAGAAAAAGAACATATGAATCTTGTCTTTGTAGGACATGTAGATCACGGAAAATCAACAACAGTTGGAAGGTTATTGTTTGACGCAGGCTCAGTTAGTGAGCAGGAGCTAAGAAAACTAAAGGAAAAGGCAAAAGAACTGGGTAAAGCAGGCTTTGAATTTGCCTTTGTAATGGACAACTTAAAGGAAGAAAGAGAAAGAGGATTAACAATTGACTTAACTCATAAAAGATTTAACACTGACAAATATTATTTTACAATAATTGATGCACCTGGCCATAAAGACTTTATTAAGAATATGATTACAGGAGCAAGCCAAGCAGATTCAGCTGTTCTTGTTGTTGCTGCTAATGATGGTGTTATGGCACAGACAAAAGAGCATGTCTTCTTATGCAGGACTCTTGGAGTCCAGCAACTGATTGTTGCTATAAATAAAATGGACATGAAGGATTATAGTGAAGATGTTTTTAAAAAGGTTAAAACAGAGGTTGAAACATTATTGAAGACAGTCGGATATGATCCAAGCAAGGTTCAGTTTTTACCAATTGCTTCTCTTCCAGGAGACAATGTAGTCAAGAAGACAGACAAGATGTCATGGTACAAGGGACCAACATTATTAGCTGCATTGGATTTGTTTAATATACCTGAAAAACCAACAAATCTTCCATTAAGGCTTCCAATACAGGATGTTTATAACATAACTGGAATAGGGGTTGTTCCAGTTGGAAAGGTAGAGACTGGAATTATGAAAGTTGGTGACAAAGTTATATTTGTTCCAGCAAGAGAAGGAAAAGGTGTCAGTGGTGAGGTTAAATCAATAGAGATGCATCATGAGCAGCTTAAACAAGCAGGTCCAGGAGATAATGTTGGGTTTAATGTCAGAGGCATAGAAAAAAAAGATATTGCCAGAGGAGATGTTCTGGGGCATACTGATAATGTACCAACAGTTGCAAGTGAATTCACAGCACAGATTGTTGTGTTGAATCATCCAAGTGTTATGACTGTAGGATACACACCAGTATTCCACATACATACATCACAGGTTGCTTGCCAGATAATGGCTATTGTGAAAAAGTTAAATGCAGCAACAGGAGAAACAATTGCAGAGAATCCAGACTTTATAAAGAATGGAGATGCTGCAATAATAAAGGTTAAGCCAGTTCAGCCAATAGTGATTGAAAAACAAAAAGATATTCCGCACATGTCAAGGTTTGCTATCAGGGATAGCGGAGTGACAGTTGCAGCAGGAATGTGCATTGATTTAGTTAAGAAGGAGTTAAACAAGAAATAAACTCTTTTTTATTTTTTTGTTTTTATATCATGGTGAACTGGGTTTTATCATGAAGTAAACAAGCCGAAGAGAAGATTAAAATGCAGAAAGCAAGAATAAAGTTAGCAAGTATTGACATTAACAAGATTAATGATGTATGCAAATACATAAAAAATATTGCTGAAAAAACAGGAGTTGAAATGAGAGGTCCAATACCTCTTCCAACAAAGAAGCTTAAGGTAACCACAAGGAAAAGCCCAGATGGCGAAGGAAAAGCTAGCTGGGAAAGATATGAGATGAGGATACACAAAAGACTGATTGATCTTGCTGTTGATGAGCGTGCTTTAAGGCTTGTTATGAGAGTTCCTATCCCAGAAGGTCTGAATATTGAGATAGAAATGATGGATTCCTAATTCTTTTTTTCAAAACTTATATAAATGAACATAATTTTCTTTTTAATGCTGCCAGGGTGGCGCAATTCGGTACCGCGCGAGACTGGAAATCTCGTCCCTTTTGGGAGTCTGGGTTCAAAACAGCTTTTTGCTAAGCTGGCACGCAAGGCGGGCATTGAATTAAAAGTTCAATCCCACCGCGCTCGCTTCGCTCGCAACAGTTGTTGGAAGTCCCAGCCCTGGCGTATGCCCGGTTGGTGTAGTCCGGCCAATCATCCGGCCCTCTCGAGGCCGGGACCCGGGTTCGAACCAGCTTCTTGCTAAGCTGGCACGCAGGAGCGACATTCAATTGCAAAGCAATTGAAGTCCCTCACGCTCGCTAACGCTCGCAAAAATGCGAGGGTTAGATTAAAGCCAAAATTGCAAAAGCTGTCGAAAGTCCCGGACCGGGCATTTTATTTCCAGAATTTATTACTTTTTTAGTTTGTCTGCATATTGTTTAAGAATATCATCTAATTTAAGATAGTTAGGGGCTGTCAGGGCTTTTCTTACCACCATAATACTAAATCTTTCTTTTTCTTTTGAATATCTTGATTCCCATCTGTCCTTTGAAATAACAAAATATACTGCCTTAGGTCCTTTTATATAGTTATCTGATTTTTCCAGTTTATCCAGCTTATTCCTGACAAAATTGAAGAATTGGGTATACATTTTTTCAGGAGAAAGGGTTGGATGGCGCAAGTTTAAATAACCATCTTGCTGTATAATTTTAGTGTATGCCATTTTATTCCAAACCCTTAATGTAATATATTAAATAAGTTATGTTTTATTTAAATTTTACTATTTCCTCTTTGTTGTTTGTTATATTCCTTGATAGAACTCATTATAAATATCCGCATTTTTTTTATTAAATGATTTGTAATACCCATTTAATTTTTTAAATTCTGATTCACCAACCCCTAAAGGTATATAATTTAATAGTGTATCTAATAAATGTTCTATTCTTTTTACGGTTCTGTCCTTTTTTATAATAATAGTATCGATTTCAGAATTAATCAATGGAAGATTTGATTCCATTTTTTTCTTAATTATACCAGTCTTTCTTACGATATTATCAATATTCAAGGACATATTATAAATCAAAATATTAAATTACTTAAAAAATTTGCCTTTTCTACTTCTTCGTCGCTAACGCTCCTCAACCACTCTGTACTCTCGTTTCACTCTCTAAAATGAACAGTCCTCTTTCTGATAAATAATAAAAGAATTTAAATATAGTTAAGATTAACTAATACCAAAATGAACAAAAGCATTTTAACAATAGGAATATTCCTGATTTTATGCTCGGGCCTGTTAGGAATTACAAGAATAGTTATTCTGTCTCAATTAGGGATTAATTCATCATCAGATATCACTGGAATGGTAGTGTCTGAAATGCCTGCTGATGAGAATTTAAGAGAAAAATCTTATGAAATGGCAGGTACAGTCAGTGTTATAGAAAAACTTCCGATTTATATGTTAGCTATAGGAACAATAATCACAGCAATAGGAATTTTAGCCCCAGATTTCAGATAAAAGTTTTGTGCCGGGTTGGCGGAATCTGGTTTAACGCGCCCGCCTCGAAAGCGGTTGTCCGCAAGGACATCCAGGTTCAAATCCTGGGCCCGGCGCTTATGGTTTTACATTATAATTAAATATTTTCCTTTTATTTCTCTTATTTGGTCAGGTTCAGGCGCGAAGTAATTACCATCAATGTTTAATTCAAAAACTTCTTTTTGTGGATCATAATAAAGGTTTATATCATTATAAGTTCCTATTAATTTTCTGCTATCATTCTCTTTAATTTTTGTTACGAATTCGTATCTTTCCATAATTTTTTCTATCTTTTCCTTTATTCCCATTTTTAATTGCCTCTTTTTCTTACTTTGTATTACTTTATCATACTTTGTATGATACTTATATATAAATTTTTCTATGTTATAAAATATAAATTTTTATTAAAGTCCCAAACTAACTTTTGGTAATTAAGAAAAATGTGCCGCTGGCGGGATTTGAGCCCGTGACCTCTACGTACCTCAGTTAGATGAGTTAATCATCGAGCAAAGCTCTCATCGCTCAATACATATGAGCGTAGCGCTCTAACCAGGCTGAGCTACAGCGGCATAGTAATTGGAATTTGTTATTCCTTTTTAAGTATTTCCATTTATAAGGCAAAAAAATAACACTATATAAATATGGCACAAAATTACATATAGGATATTGGGAGGTGTCATATTTTTAATGGATAACAAATTAATTGAAATTTTAATTATATTAATTTTATTGGTTTTGATATTTATTCCACTAATAAAAGATTTAATATAATTTTAAAAAAAAGTAAACATTAAATATTTTTATTTTTTATTTATTTTATTGTTTTTTCTTCTTCTTTTTGCATCCCATGTTTTTACCTCTTTAATTTGATGATTCTAAGCAGTTTGTGATCTTATCTTTAATTTTATCTGCCTCTCCTTCTTTATACCTTCCCTGGGGCCAAAGCCTTAATCCATCATCCTTAAACCTTGGTATTAAATGGAAATGGGCATGCATAACAACCTGTCCTGCTGCTGATTCATTGCTCATATTAATGCTTATCCCCTCTGCATTAACTCCTTTCTTAACTGCATTTGAAACCTTTTGAATAGTTTCCATATATCCTTTTAGCTCTTCTTCTGGCATATCAAGCAGATTTTTATAATGCTTTTTTGGTATTACTAATGTATGGCCTTTATTTACAGGTCCAATATCCAGAAAAGCAAAAAAATTCTTATTTTCATAAACCTTGTTTGAAGGTATTTCACCTTTAATTATCTTGCAAAATATGCATTCATCCATTTTTACCTCCTACAATTCTATTAGATTATATTTGCTTTGGCCCATTCCAAATTTTTCTGCTGCCTTAACCTGTTCTGTCCCTGATTTTTTGTTGAACTTCAAAAAAACATCTTGCCCCTCATTTTTTAATATAATATCATAGGCAGCCATGTCAATTGCAACTCCATTATGGCTTGCCAAAAAGCCACAGTCATTTGCAATAATCTTTCCTGAGTCTGACTCACAGTCACATAGTTGAGTGATGTTTTTTAAGAATGAAATATAATAAACTTTTTTAAATTTTGACTGGGCAATAAAAGCCCCCTCTGCTAACAATATATCAAAATAATTTACTTTTGTTTTAATTGCCAAATTTGGGCATGCATAAACACAGTCAGAGCACCCATAACATGTTCCAAATATGGGTTTATCCTTTACTTTCAGGGTTTCCAAAGGACATGCTCTTTCACAAGCTTTGCATTGTGTGCATTTGCCAACAAATACTGGCTCTCCGCCATAGTGTATATCACTTTTTGTTTTTTTTGTCAAAGCACCCATTCCCAAATTTTTAATAGCTCCACCAAAACCAGTGCAAACATGGCCCTTAACATGGCTTACAACCAGGACAGCGTCTGCATCAACAAGCTCCTTGCAAACTTCATAAGTTAAATTTTCTCCTTTTACACTAATATGCTCATCATTTATTCTAATCTCTCCAAGCTTGTCCCATCCTTTTTTAATGACAAAATTTTTGTAAGAATCAGAATTATTCCTTGGTCCGCTGTATGTTACTAATGAATCAAACAAGAAGAAATTTATATCAAGTTCATTTAAAATGTCTGTTATTGGCTTAATATCCTCTGGCTTAAACGCTGTTTTATTTCCTGGCTCACCAAAATGCAGCTTTATTGCAATTTTATCGCAGTCTTTAAACCTTTCCCTTAGTTCTTGCTTTAACTTTAACAAAAATTTATTTTCATCATTTGAATGATAAACATTAGTCATATTTTTACCTCATTTTTTATATGGACAGACCGGGATTTGAACCCGGGGCCTCGCCCTAGCCAAGGGCGCATTCTACCGGACTGAACTACCTGCCCGTAAGCTAAGAGAAATGCAGTTAGTATAAAAAGATTTCCTTGTATTATTTTGTTTTCCTTCCCTGCTTTGCCAAAGGTTTTTCTTTTTTTGCCAGTAAGGGTTCCACAGCATCATAACAATTCCTTCCATCAAGAATCCTGTTAACAACAAACAAAAGCGTTTCATTTACAGACCATAAAATGTTAGCTTTATCAATCTCTTTTTCTTTTCTCTCATTAATAAAATTTTCTTTTGTTTTAGATATGGATTTGTTGTAATCATTGATTATTTTTTCATCATAAAAGAGTTTTGATATATTTGATTTAATTTTTTTGATTTCTGAACGAAGTGAATTACTGTTTATACAACTATCACGTCCAAAAAGTTTCCCATAATCTGAGAGAATCTCACTTGAATTATGGTTTTCTTTTCCAATAAGTTCAGAAAATGCTTTAAAGCAGTTAAACTTCCAGATAGGATAATGGTAAACAAACGGGACTTTTAGCTTTGATTGTGATTTCTGTATCATCTGGCTTAAAGAGTGGTCCCCTGTCACAAGTGAAAGTTTGTCTGTAAGGGCCACAAGCTGCATGAAATCAAAATCCGGGATAGCTCCCAATTCAATAACTGAAATATTCTCATCTTTTAATCTGCGTTCTCTCTCAGTGAGATTATAATAAGTAATGTTTCTTTTAAGGCATGGATATTTTAGGTTTTTGTTTGCGTTGCCAATACTAAAAATATAAAGCGGTTTATCTAAATTTTCTCTTGCAAATGATGCTATATCTAGAAAATGATATGCTTCCATATCGCTTGGGTAAAAGAGCGACCACCCCCCTTTGACTACTTTTTCAATTTCATGTGAACAAAAATAATCAATAAATCTTGATTTTGGATATTTTCTTATCATTGATGTTAATGCTTTCTTTCTCAGTTCTTCTATGCTTCCTTTATGACCTATGCTTTTATCAACTTTGGTCAGGATTGATTCAAGTGTTTTCCTTGTATAGATTCCTGCCTGCGGACCGAATGAATCATGGTCAAAAGAAAATCCTGTTTTTATTGTTATATGATTTTTAGAATAATCAGTCCAACAAATTTTATCATGGTCATACTCACTCAGCTGAATATCAACATAGGTTTTGTCTATTTGTTCTTCTGTTCTTCTATCCCTCACTGGAGAGATAGTTATAATATTTGGGCTGCCTTTATAATGTTTCAGCAATTTAAATTTTTCATCATTAATAAGAAGTCTCAGTTTATTTTCAGAATCAGCACAATCAAAAGAGACTTGATAAGGTAAGTCAACTGAAGTAAAATATTCCATAATGCTAAGGCTGGAAACAACATCGCCAAAACCTCCAAGTTCACATACTGATACAACTACATTAAAATTATTTTTATTTTTTATTATCATAAATGAACAGTCAAAATTAGGTATATTTAAAACTTTTGATTTTTTAATTATTTAAAAGTAGTTACAAGGTTCTTTAAAATATTAAGAAAAAATAAATTACTTAACAGCCAGTTTTATATCCCCTTCATGAATTGTTTTCCTGCCTGAATGCTGTGCAATCTTTGCTGCTTTTGTTGAAATCTCCTCTGCAATGTCTGTTATAACATCAGTAAATGCGTCAATTGCTTCTGCAGAAACCCTTTTTGCGCCTGAATCAAGCAATATTCTTGCAAATGGAGCCTTTGGTATTATGCTTATATTTCTTGCCATTATAATTACCTCATTGATTTAATGGAAAGCGTAAAACTTATCTTGTTTAAATAGGTTTCGTTTTAAACAATATTGATTGATTTAAAAGTTGAATAGTTGATATAAAGACTATAAGTGATTAAAAAATACCTCAAAATAGAATATACTAAGAATAAGGCCTTTTTTAATTATTTTAAGACTTCTCCTGTTTTCATATACCACATGTAAAGATCAAGCTCTGCACAAGACATTTTTAATATCTCTGCTATTTTTTTAAAGATTTCCTCAATCTCAAAATAATTCTTCTTGTTTAGGGTTTTTGGTTTTTCTTTTATAAAACCACTCTCTTCCATCAAGCTTAATATATGCCTGTCAAGGATTGCAAGGCTTTTATAGCCAACATTCCTTAAAAAGTGGCTTGCTTCCTTGTAGCCGAGACCTTTCACATTTTTAACAAGCCATTCCCTTGCCTCATGTTCGCCTTTTTGCTTTGTTATTTTTTTTATTTTGTCTTTTATGTTGATATGCACTCTTGCAGAAACAATATAGTTTGCCTTGTTGTTGTGAAACCGGTGCTTGTTTTTTCTTATTGTTTCTCTTATTAAATCATGAGAATATTCGCAAAACCCTTTTGCTTTTAATTCATCCTGTATTTTAAGTCCTGTAACTGCTTTTGAATTTGCAGTTAGAATGCAAAAACAAAGCTCTGAAAACCATTCTTTAGTATTTTTATTTTTAAAGCTTTCAAATTCCTTTAGTCTTTTGTCTATTGTCTTGCTCAGTTCAGAATTTCTTAATTTTCCTATATCGTTAATTAAGTCCATATTAAAAAAAATAAAATCAGTTTACCCAAAGTCCATGAACATTACAGAGTATTCTTGCCTTTAATCCTTCTGCATTAGCAAGGCAGAATTCTGCTTCTGGCTTGTCTCCTGGCCCAAGCCTTTTTCCAATAACAGCATTTCCATCCTTAATTAACTGTATTAATTCAATGTAATGGCCTTTTTCCATTGGATGAGGCACTGAGCCCACTTTTACTTTCACTCCGCCATCAGTTGTTTCAATCACTGGAACATGCTTTTCCTTTCCTTCATGCTTTTTAGTCTGTTCTTTAAGAAGTTTCATTGGCTGTCCGCAGCATACCAACTCGCCTTGGCCAGATTCAACAACTGAGACAAGGTTTCCGCATATTTCACATTTATACATTTCGCCTAGTTTTGTCATTTTTCACCCCTTATTTTATTTTTGAAAGGTAATCAAAAGCTGAAAGAGTTGCAATGCTCCCCTGCCCGGCTGCAATTATTATCTGCTTGTAGGGAACATCTGTTACATCTCCTGCAGCAAACAATCCGGGAATATTTGTTTTGCAGTATTGGTCAACAATTATTTCATTTCCTTTATTCAGCTTCAAATTCCCATCTTGTGTTTTTACATCTATTATTGTGGGTACTGAACCTATTTCTATGAAAACTCCCTGAACATCAAGAATCTTTTCTTTTCCTTCTTTTAATACCTTCATTTGACTTACAAATTTGTCCCCTATTATCTCTTTTGTTTCTGTGTTTTCAAGTATCTCAACCTTTTCAGAATTCCTTGCTTTGTCCAACCTAACTTCCTCACAAATAAATTTATCTGTTAAATTTATAAGGTAAATCTTTTTTGCTATTTTCATTAGTTGTATTACTGCATCAAGTGCAGAATTGCCGCCGCCAATAACTGCAACATCCTTTCCTGCAAACAAAGGAGCATCGCAGGTTGCGCAATATGTTATGCCTTTGTTTTTAAATTCTTTTTCTCCCGGAATGTTTAATTCTCTTGGTATTCTTCCGTTAGCTATTATTACTGTTTTTGATTCATACTCTTCTTTTTTTGTCTTAACTTTGAAGATATTATTAATTTTTTCAATAGAAATTGCTTCTTCTCGCTCTCTTAAATCAAGCTCAAAACTTTTTAAATGCTCTTCAAATTTTTTTGCAAGTTCAGGCCCTGTAATGAACTGGTAGCTTGGGTAGTTCCCAACCTCACTAGAGGTTGCTGCCCACCCCCCAATGTTGTTTGTTATAACCAATGTATTCAGCTTTTTTCTTGCAGCATAAACTGCTGCGGTTATTCCTGCTGGACCTGCTCCTATAATTGTTAAATCATACATTCTCAAGCTCTTTTTCTATTGCTTCCTTATCAAACCCAACAATCATCTTGCCATTAATCTCTATCTGCGGAACTCCCATTTGCCCTGATTTTTCTATCATCTCTGTTGCTTTTTCATGGTCTTTTGATACATCAATATCCTCAAACTCAATATTCTTTTCTTTTAAAAAATCCTTTAAAGTATGGCACCAAGGACAGTTTGGCGCTGAATAGACTATTATTTTTGACATTTTGTTTTACCTCCTTTAACTACAGCAGTCATAATTCTATTCAAAAGACATACATTCCGGCTCATAATATTCCCTTGGATGCTTGCATGAGGGGCATTTCTCCGGAGGTTCTGTTCCAACATGGATGTAACCGCACTTGGAGCATTTCCATCTTATTGGCTTATCTCTTTTGTAGACTGTTCCTTTTTCAACCATTTCTAAGAGTTTTTTATATCTTTTCTCATGATTTTCCTCTACTTCTGCAATTTCTGTGAATAGTTCTGCAGCTTCTTTGTTTCCCTCTTCTTCTGCATCTTTTTTCATTTTTGGATACATTTTAGTGTGCTCATAATTTTCTCCCTCAATTGCTGCCTTAAGATTTGCCTTTGTGTCACCTATTCCCTTTAAAAGCTTAAACTCATCTTTTGCATGCTGCACCTCATTCAAGGCTGTTTCCTCAAATATTTTTGCAATGTAATGATATCCCTGATTTCTTGCAACCTTGGCAAAATAATCATACTTATTTCTTGCCTGGCTCTCACCAGAAAAAGCTGTTTTTAAATTTTCTTCTGTTTTACTCATTTTATCAACCCCCATTTTTAGTATACTATTATAAATGAATTGTTATATTTAAAGGTTTTTAAAAAATACAAATTTTTAAAGAATTATTCTGTCCGCATATTCGGGGTGATATAAATCAAAAACAAGGACAGTTAATTTACTTCCGGCATTATGATTTCCAGAAGTTAAGCATAAGGTCTTTCCAATATTATCCTTAAAATTTCCTGATACATCAACAGTTTCGTGAATATGCCCGTGAAGGGTTAAATATGGCTGGCAATTTTCAATAAATAGTCTTACAGCAATGCTTCCAACATGATTTTTAGTTAAAACCTGATCTAAATTTGTTTGATTTGGAGGGGTATGAATAACATAAACTGTTTTATTTGGCTTCTCTTGAAACAGCTTGTCTGATAAGTCTTTTTGGATTGAATCCTGCTTTTCCATATCTGGGCTGAATTGAAATTCCTTCCATCCAGAGCTTGTGCTTTTAACCCCATTTAGTCTGTAATCTGTTCTTTTCATATTTTCATATTTTTCTATAAGATTTGAAGGAACATTGCTTAAATCAAACTTCTCCCAGTCCTTTATTCCAAAAGGAGTTATTGGAACATAAGAATAACCAATGATATCAACCTCTTTTGTAAGACTTATTCTTTTTCCATGAGTTAGGTTATACAAACAAGGATCTTGCTTTTCTAACGCATCTAAATTTATCATACAATCATCATTGCCCATTATTAAAAATAGCTTAGAGTCAGGCAATTTTTCTTTTAGTGGATACAATAATTTAGGTAGCCTATGCTCAAAAAAATGCCGTTGAAATTCTATATAATTTTCTGCTAATCTTCTTTTTGGGGCTATGTCTCCTCCAATAATTATTGTATCAGCAGCTATTTTTATAGCATAATTTACAAGTTTTTCATATTGAGTTTCATTTCCGTGTATGTCAGAAGTGTATAATACTTTGTGTTGCATGATTGTTTAAAAAAGATTGTTGTTTATAAATATTAGGTTAATCAGTTCAAAAAATACACAAAAACTTACCTTAAAGGATATATTCTAATGTTTTGTTAGTTACCAGTATTTTATCCTGATGAGAATCAATTCTACAGATGTTATGCTCTAAAGAAACTGCATCAATGGCTATTCTGAAATTATTTAAATACTGCTCAAATTCTGGAGTGATACCTAAAATCCGTTTCTTGATTAATTTCATGTCAGCAAAATAGATTATATGAAAATTTTCTATAGGGGTGTAATGGATATCTTGGCAGAATGTATCAACAACGTTTTTGGATTCCTCAAACGTTCTAGTTTTTATAAGACGAGCAATTGCTGACGACTTTGTTGTAATATATCCCCTATCCAAAAGGATAATATCATTCTCCATCTTTTGACATAAATCATTCCTTTTTTTTGCACCAACAAGATTAATCTTGGCAATCTCTCTTGGGTCATTTGAAACATACCATTTCTTTCTTTCTTCAAGAGCCTGTGGATAATTTGAATTAAAATATACTGCAGAATCAGGGATAAAAACTTCTAATCCTTTTTTTGAGAAATAATCATATAGGAATTTCACCTGTGTGCTTTTCCCAACACCGTCTATGCCTCCAATTTCAATTATTGTTCTTTTCATTTTAAAAACTCTGCATTTATTTTCTTGAACAGTTCTTTTAAAGTCTTGAATGGAAGGAGCTTTAATGCAGTTTCATAGTCATAAAATCCAAACTCAGAATGCTCAGGCCCTATGATAATCTCACCTTTAGATAGCTTAACATAAAACACTACAAGTTTATGCCTAACAATCTCATCATTTTTCTTTGATTCAAAAGAATAGGTATACTTTGATTTTATAGCTGAAGTTATTGATAATGATGCCTCTTCTTTGACTTCTCGGAATAAAGCTTGTTCATCAGTCTCATTGGCTTCTTTACCCCCTTTCAGAAACTCATATCCAATCCAGCCTTCTTTTCTTTTGAACAAGGCATATAATACTTTCTTGTTTTCTTCTTTATATAATATTGCTAAAATTCCTTTTTTTATTTTAACCATTTTTTATTCATTAACCACCTTAATTATTGAAGATATAGTATTTTTGATATTTTTATTCTCAATTATAGGAAAATTATATTTTTTTGCACAATCCACTAAAAAATTGTTGATTCCCCTAATTGCTTTAAAATTATCAAAGTAAAATCTTGGCTGCTGATGAGAATTTTTAAGCCTGTTGATAATATTCCTTTTATGTTCTTTACTATTTACAGATAAACAAATCATTTGCAACTTATTTATTTTTATTAATTTTTCTATTAATTTTGGATGTAGATGCACTCCTTCTATAATCATACTTCTTCCCAAAGAATCATTAATGTTTATTACACCAAAAATTTCTTTCTCAATCTGTTCTGAATATTTCTCATATCCTAAAAGAATATTTTTTTTGTTCTGTTTTTTTCCAAATAATTCCCAGGACTTAAAAGAATATGTATTAATATACTTATTCATGGGTTCTTGGACTACTTTTATTCCTCTTATTATATCTGTGTCTATTATCTGATTAATTCCAAGTTCAATGGATAATCCATAAGATATTGTAGATTTACCTGAGACTGGTGCACCAATAATTAAAATTGTTTTATTTCTTGGCTTTTGGTATTGGCTTAAGTTCATTTTGATTTACCTTAACTAGCTCTCTTGAATAATCTTTACAAAAATGACAAAAATCCATTATAAACTGCAAATCAGCTGATTTTTCTTCTTTGGAAATTTGTAATTCTTTCTTTGATTTGCTGAAGATGGTAAGTAACCTATGTCCAAATTGTGCATCTATGTTCTTTGAAAAGGAATTTATAATATCCTCTTTTTGTGAGGAGTATATACCTTTTAGTAAAAGGGTTGTTTTTGCGATAATAAAAGATATGTTTATACATTTATGGTATGAAGACAATGAGTTGTAGAGATTTGTAATCAATTCAGACATGTTGGAATAAAGTTCAAAGGGGTGGTATTGAACAATATATCCTTCCAAGTCTGCTTTTAAATCTTTTCCATAAACTCTTTGAGAATTAAGAATATCATAAAGAAATGATGTTCTTTTCTTCCCATGTGCATGTGCCTTAAATCTTTCAACATCTTTCTTGAGATCATTTATCTCAGAATAACATGTTGAAATTTTTACTCCCCTCTTTTTACTGATTAGCTTTATATCCTCTTCTAATGTATGTATATCTTCAAAAGAGGGTTTCTCAACAATCAAGGATAAATCTATATCACTATGCCCGAAATTAAAGTTTTTTGTATAATAACTGCCCTCAATATATACTGAATAAAGCGAAGGGCAGTTGGTAAACACTTTTATCAGTTCAGATTCTTCATCTGGTTCCCTTAAAGTTTGTTCTCTTGACATTTTTGAATACACTTTAAATTGTTGTTATATTAGCTTATAAATAACTTTCGAACAATATTCGGAAGATTTTCGAAATAAAAATTAACTGATTTATTGTCAAAAGATTTGTATACAAAGGCAGAGTTAACAGAACACTAAATCCTACTACCTCTAGAGCCTTCTGAATTAGGGAAGGGTCAATTGTTATAATAAACCAGAGTTTAACCCAAGTATATTCTCTCCATCACAAAATTTAGCACTGTTTTTCAACATAAAAGCAAGTTTTATATAGTTCTTTTAAATTATCAGAAAGTATGGAACTAAAGGAAATTATATTAAAATATGCACTTCAGAATGCTGTAAAGTTCAATGGAAAGGCCAATCCTGGAGCTATTATAGGCAAGCTTCTAAAAGATAATGATGACTTAAAAACCAGGATAAAAGAGCTTAGCAAGGAAATCCAGAAGACTGTGAAGGATGTTAATAAGCTTTCAGTTGATGAGCAGAAAGAAAAGCTAAAAGAGATTGCTCCTGAGATGCTTGAGAAAAAGAAAATAGAGAAAAAAGAGCTTCCTGAGCTGAAAAATGCTGTTATGGGAAAGGTTGTAACAAGAATACCCCCTGAGCCTTCTAAGTATAATCATATTGGCCATGCATTAAGCTTTCTGTTAAATTATCTTTATGCTAAAAAATACAAGGGAAAGAGTGTTTTAAGGTTTGAGGACACTAATCCAACAGCATCAAAGCAGGAATATGTTGATGCAATGAAAAAAGATGTTCTTGAATATTTAAATATAAATCCAGACAAGACTGTTTTTGTTTCAGATGACATGCCAAAATTCTACAAGCTTGCAGAGGATTTAATTAAAAGAAGTGAGGCTTATGTTTGCTTCTGCGACAGGGAAAAAATGCAGGATCTGAGGCATAAGGGCTTGCCCTGTGAGTGCAGGAATAATTCTGCTGAAAAAAACCTTGAGGAATGGAAAAAGATGTTAAGCAGGAAGTACAATGAAGGCAAGTGTGTCTTAAGATTAAAGATTGACCTGGAATCAGATAATCATGTGATGAGGGATCCTGTAATATTCAGGATAATCTATGCAGAGCATTACAGGCAGAAAGAAAAGTATTGTGTCTGGCCAATGTATGATTTTGAGAATGCTGTTGAAGAGGAATTTTGCGGAATAACCCATATTTTGAGAAGCTCTGAGTTCGGCAATATGAGAATTGAGCTACAGGATTATATCAAGGGCTTGTTTGGATTCAAAAAACAGGAAGTAATACAATATGGCCGCTTTAATGTTGTTGGTGCAATAACCCAAGGCAGAGAGATAAGACAATTAATTGAAGACAAAAAAGTAATTGGATGGGATGACCCAAGATTAGTTACACTAAGAGCATTAAAAAGAAGAGGGATAGTTCCTGAGATGTTTTACGACCTTGTATTAAAAGTCGGGCTTTCAAAAACACCAACAAATATTGACTGGACTGTTATCTCCTCAATAAATAGGAAGATTCTTGACCAAAATTCAGACAGGTATTTCTTTATTCATGATCCCAAGGAAATTACAATAAAAAATGCTCCAAATCTTGATATAGAAATAAAGCTTCATCCAGAGCATGAGGAAAGAGGCACAAGGAACCTGAAAACAAATGAAAATTTTTACATTTCAGAAAAAGATTTTAAGGAATTAAAAGAAGGGGAGCTCTACAGGCTTATGCATGCATTTAATTTCAAAAAACAAAAAAATCAGTTTGTTTTTGATTCAAAAGAGCTTGAGAAATACAAGCAAAATGGAAAGAAGATAATGCACTGGCTTCCAAAGGATGAAAAGCTTGTTCGTGTTGAAGTGCTTATGCCAAATGCAAAAATTGTGAAAGGAATTGCAGAGCCATCTGTTAAGAACATCAAAATAAATGATGTTGTTCAGTTTGAGCGCTTTGGCTTCTGTAAGCTTGACAGCATTGAAAAGGATAAATTAGTTTTCTGGTTCACGCATGAGTAAATTTCAGCGAAAGCTTTATATAATTCAAAGAATCTGATAAAGGTGATAAAAAATGACAGATATGGTTGTTATTAAGGCAAAGATAAAAGAGTTTGCAAAATACAATGATAAAAAACTGAATGTTTCTGGCGAGTTTGCTGATACACTTAATGAGAAAGTAAAAAAACTTATTGAAGAGGCATGCAGAAGGGCAAAAGAAAACAACAGAAACACTGTAATGAAAAAAGATTTATAAAGAACTAAAATTCTATTTTTCTCATTTTATTTTTTATTACATCAAATTTCTGTTTTAGTAATTCTAATTGGGTATCACCTTTACCCCATTTCTTTAATAAGTCATATCTTAACTCAAGCATCTTGATTTTTTGTTTTATCCTGATTATGGTCTTTATGTTTAATATTTCTTTATTTTTTCCTTCTTTAATTTCGCTACTTGCTCTACATAAAAGCCTGGTTACTTTATTTAATACTGGTAAATTAATATCAATTGGCTGAATTACCATTCTTAATATCAGTTAAAATCTTTCCTTAGTTTTGTGAAAAGTCTTCTTCTCCGTTTCTTGGTGGATTTGATGCTGAGAAGTCACTTGTTGTTCCAGTTGATGATTGCATTGGATTATAAGGATTTAGCTTAGTACTTTTTTTTATTCTTAGTATTTTGTATTTTGGGCTTTCTTTGGCAATATGCACTAACTTTGGAAGGTACTCTTTCAGAATCTGTGTAATAGCAAGTATTCCTGCTGCTATTGCCTTGTTCTGCTCAAGTTTTGTTTCATTTTGTTTAGGCTCCTCAAGATTACCTTCTTGACCTATCTCCTTAGCAACAGTAAAGAGGTTAACAAGTTCGTTTATTGCTTCAGAAAGATTGTCCATTGATTCCTTGAGGCCTTTACTGGAAATTGGTTCCCTTATTTTAACTTGCCTTTGCATTGATGCTTTCTTCAAATCCTTAACCTCTTTTTTCAGATTGGTTATCTCTTTTTTAGGCACTAATTTGTATTCATCCTTCATCATGATAATATCACCATCTTTATGTAAGGGTGTTAATAATCTCTTAATTAATATTCTTTATAAATATTTCGCTTTCAAGAGGATTTTTAGAAAAAATTAATTAAAAAAATAAAAAATTAATAATCTGACATGCTGCCAGGCATCTGAGGCATTCCGCCAGGAGGCATTCCGCCTCCCCTGCCAGAGCTTGCAATAACATCATCTATTCTTAAGATCATTACTGCAGACTCGCTTGCTGACTTGACTGCCTGCGTCTTTATCTTCAGCGGCTCAATTACACCGGCTTTCCATGCATCAATTGCCTTGCCTGAGAAAACATCAATTCCTGCCCATTTCTTGCCCTTGTCGTGCATTGCCCTTAATTCTGTCAAGATGTTTATTGAGTCAAGCCCTGCATTCTCTGCCAGTGTTTTTGGGATGATTTCTATAGAATCTGCAAATGCCTGTACAGCAAGCTGCTCTCTTCCGCTTAATGAATTTGCAAAATGCCTAAGGTTTCTTGAAAGCTCAACTTCTGTTGATCCTGCCCCGCCAACAATCTTGCCTGTGGTTAGTGCTGCAGAAAGGTCTCCTATTGCATCATCAAGTGCTCTTTTTACTTCATCCACAACATGCTCTGTTCCTCCCCTTACAAGCATTGTTACTGATTTTGGGTTTTTGCATTCCTCAACATAAGTCATCTGCTCATCCCCTACTTTCTTTTCATGAACAATTCCTGCCTTGCCTAAATCAGAGGATGTTATGTCATCAAGGTTTGTGATTAGGGTTGCTCCTGTTGCCCTTGCAAGCTTTTCCATATCGCTTTTTTTAATTCTTCTTGCTGCATATATCCCTTTTTTAGATAAGAAATGCTGTGCAATATCATCTATTCCTTTTTGGCAGAAAAGCACATTGGCTCCTGATTTTGCTATTTTCTCAACCATGTTTCTTAATATTTTTTCTTCCTGGTCAATAAATGCCTGCATCTGGCTTGGATCTGTTATCTGTATCTTTGCTTCTGTCTCCGTGCCTTTTACTTCTACTGCTGAGTCAACCAAAAGTATTTTTGCATTTCTCACTGATTGAGGCATTCCTGAGTGAACCCTTTCCTTGTTCAATACAATTCCCTGAATAAGCTCTGTGTCTTCTATCCCAGCCCCAACTTTTTTTTCAAGTTTTATGTTTTCAGTATCAATAATTATTTTGTCATCTTCTTTATCCATCACCTGTTTTATTGCTTTTACGCAAAGCTCTCCAAGCTTTTCCTTGGCTGTTTCAGCGCCCTTGCCAGTCATTGCTGTTATTGCTATATTTTTTAATAAGACTGTATCTTTCTCACATATATCCTCTGCAATATTATTTAAAATGTTTTGGGCTTTTTCTGCTGCTATCCTGAATCCCTTTGCAATAACAGTTGGATGAATATTTTCATCAAGAAGTTTTTCAGCGTTTTTCAATAGTTCCCCAACTAAAACAACTGCTGTTGTTGTCCCGTCTCCTACCTCATCTTCCTGTGTTTTTGCAACTTCAACAATCATCTTTGCTGATGGATGCTCTATGCTCATCTCCTCTAAGATTGTTACTCCATCATTTGTTATAATAACATCCCCCAAAGAATCAACCAGCATCTTGTCCATTCCCTTTGGGCCAAGAGTTGTTCTAACAGTTTCTGCTACGAGTTTTGCGGCCATAATGTTTGTTCTTTGCGCATTCTTGCCAGTTGTCCTTTGAGAACCCTCTGGAAGAATGAATATTGGCTGTATTTGTTGGTTTGTCATATTTATTACCCCCTATTTTATACCTTTTACTTTAATTAGATATTTGATTAGATACCGGAATTGATTAGATACCGGAATTGATTAGATATCAAATATCAAAAACCCGTAAAAAAGTAAGTAACCAGTTCTATATAAAGTTAACTGTTTTTTGTTTTTTGGGCTTTGAACATAAAAAAGAAATAAGCTGTTAATCTCTTTATTTTTTTTAGTTAGAACAAGATTCTAACAACCATCCCAACTCCTTGTTAAGCCACCCTAATGTAGGCTTCTCTGTTAATTGATGGTAAGGATGATCAAACTCATACACATAACAGTTTTCGAAAGTTTTCTTTATTATTGACTTTGTTTTTTTGAAATTAAGCAAGGGGTCTTTTGTAGACATTGCAAGATGGCAGTTTTTTTTAAATGGAGCATTACGCTTAATCTTAAAATTCAAAACCTCATTTACTTGGTAAACAAGAATATCTAAGGTGCGCTTTGGCATTTTTTTTAAATGCTCTTCTATTGGTATGTTTATTTTTCCAAATTTTCTTAAATATGATAAAAGAGGGGTTCCAAATCTTTTGCTGCTAATAAGTTTTCTAATTAAATTATTTTTTAAGCAATATGCAAGGCCTCTTGCGATAAATAATCTTGTTTTTGAAAAATTCATGGCTTCCTTTGAAACACAAGGGGATAAAAGTATAACTTTATCTATTTTATCCTCCAGATAATCAACTGCTTTTAAGGTAAGTATGCCTCCAAAAGAAAAACCCATTATTGAGAAATTATCAATCTTTAGTTTATCGGCGAATGACTCTATTGTTTTTGTAACCAGTTTGCTTGAGAATTTCTCTTTGTAAGGTGTTGAGCCTCCATATCCAGGAAGCTCAAAAAAGTAGGTTGTGAATTTTTGACCCATAAATTGAATTAAAGTAATCCAGTCTTTTATATAAGACATGGTTGCTGGAACCATAATTAACGGCGGACCACTCCCACATTTGGTATAATGAAGCCTTGTTAAAGGAAGGTCTATGTATCTACTTCCCTCATAGTTTAATACCCCCTCAAGATTTTTTGTTGACATATTCTTTTACAATTCCCATGACCTTTATAAATCTTATTAAGTATCTTATACAATTTAAGTATATTATATAATTTCAACAAAATAGCTTTTAGTACAAATATTTAAAAATTTCGCAGAAGTGCCTTATTTTAAGCCACAAGGCTTAACAGCTTACTATTTTTCAGAATTAATTTATTCCCTCAATGATTGTTGGTTACAAGTTCAATTAAAAATCTCCATAGGGTTATAGATTTTGTGATATTCTTTTTTGTTTTTTCTGTCATGTATTTTGTTATTGTCCTATTTCTTACCACGTTGATGTATTCTGCTGTGTAGTTGCAGACCTTATGTATTGGCGGCTCGACGTCAGCATAAGCCCAGTAGCTTGAGCTTGAATGTTTTTTTTCAGTGTAAGATGTAAAAATTTCTTCCTGACCAGGATTAAGCCGTTTTTTCATTGGATAGCTGTGCATTGATGCGGCTTCCCAGGGAAGCTTATATTCAACTGTCTCATAGGGTTTTTCATAGAAATCCTCATAAGGATAAAGGGAATTATCAAAAAAAGCAAACTCAACAGTAAATTCTCCGCTTTCGTTCTCAAGGTTTATAAGCTTGAAATTAGGGGATGCATAACCTTCTTGATCATAATTCCATTCTGTCCATTCATAATCCCAGTGAAACTTCCTATCAAAACATAATTCTGTTATCTCTGGCTCTTTTGTTGTGTACTCCTCAACTTCCTGGTAAGGGATGCTCTCATCGACTAATTCCTCTCTTGTTAAACTAACCCTTATTATGTTCAAAAGAATGTGTATGAAAATAATGATGATAACAGCAGAGATTATCTTTCTCCGCCTTGATTTCATCTCTTCTTTTTTCAGTTCCTTTTCAGAAAGGTTCATCTATAACCTAAATAATTGTTAATATATTTAAAATTTTAGGAAATATTAATTATCTGCCTACATTTGCAAAATATTTAGTTATATTCTTTTCCCGATTGGAGGGGTTAAGTAATATTTCTAAACTTTCTCTTACTCTTTCCTTATATTTATTTATTGGTACCCGATGAAAACCAACTTTAATATCTATAGGATTTGAAGAATTCAATAACTCATAAGGGATTTCACAATTGCTGTATAAGCTATTTCTTTTTGTAGGATTATTTTTGAACTCTTCTAATAGTTGACTTACAAATATAAAAATTTGTTCTGTCATGCAGGTTCCTTTTTGCTTTTTTCCAAAATGCCTCATTGAACTGTGAATAATCCCTTCTATATTAGATGAGATAATGCAACAATCCTCCATTAAAGAAGAACTTATCAATTTATACTCTTTTAAATCATCCCTTATGTTATTAAGCTTTCTATATTTGCCGCTTTTGCATTTATTTTTAAACAAATAATTAAAGTGTTGTGCTATTGTTGAATCCTGGCCATTGTTGAATACTGGACTGGAAATCTTTTCGTGTGTATCCACCCTGTCACCAACTTCTGCACCAAAAATTTTTGAGAAAACAGTGTATTTGCTTGGAATATAATCATTTGTCCTGAATGTATCAGAAAGAAAACCAGCATTAGTTACTGCAATATCATCTGAAATCCCTTTTCCTTTTTTTTCACGGATGTATACATTTTCCCATTCTCCACGTATATCAAAACCATATGTTTCTTTTATTAAATCCCATGTAACCTTTCCTCCTTGTTTCTGTTCCAGCTTATCAAAATCAGGTTCATCTATGTCAGCAATAATTCCTAAGTGTTTAAATACTTCTATCATTTTTTTGTGGTCAAGAAGATTGAAAAATTTAGAATGTTTATACTCTTTTTCAGACAGTTCTTCTAATGAGCAAAAATATTTTTTGGCTTCGGAAATGTTTACAGCAAAAGTATCACCATATCCCATCATCCATCCATATTTTGATGCAGCTTTTTCTCTTAAGGAGCCAACATCCATCCATCCAGAAAAATTATAAGTTCTCGCAAGCTCAAGCATATCTACTATACAATCCGAGTTAAATACAAATCCTCCAAAGTTAGTTCCTTTTTTAATTGTGTAAAACTTTTGTTCAGGGGGGCCATTAAAATGATTCTCAATAATTCTTACAAAAGGGTCTATGCAATGCGATTGAACCTCTTTTCTTATAATTTCAGGATGAAAATAATCTTTGTTTGGTATTAATCCGTTATCAACAAATTTTGAAAGGTCTGGATGTTTTGCCAAAGCCTTAAGGATATCACTGACTGTTGTATTAGGAAAATTTAATTTCCTTCCTGAACGATTAAAAGCACCGTGTCCGCTTGCAGCATGCCCTGTAATTGCCAATACCCATGCATAAACCTTTGATTTATCAGATACATACATTATATTCTCGTCAATCATGCCTGAAAAGTCCTTTTGAATTAAGTAATCTGGGGCTATATCATCATTCCAAAGACGGTTAAAAAGTTCAGCTCTTCCTTTTTCAAGAGAATTCCCTAATTTTATAGCATCAGCGATGTCATTTGACCTTAAATTATTGAGTTCAGTTACATTTCTTATTTTTTTCTTTTTATGTCTTTTATTTTTTTTAAAAGAATTAAAATTGACTGCTTCCTCTATGAAATTAAGAGCATAATACTCATAATCAGCAATATTTTTAGTGTTATTATGCTCTCTAAGTTCCTTTAAGGCTGAATCAACCCTGTTTAGTAAGTCACTATGCATCAATTACAACCATAAAGCAAGTTGTTTATATACCTTTGTTTGATTAATAATAGTTTTTGAAATAGTTATTTTGTTGATTAGAAATCTTTAAATATAAAGGCCTCTCAGAAATACTCTACGCAATAATTCTTGAAGCAATTATCAACAATTATTAATTAAATGCCCCAACCGGGGATCGAACCCGGGCCTTGACCTTTCAGCATTGAAAAACACCGCAGGGTCAAATCCTATCCACTAGACCATTGGGGCCTATTGTTTTAGATTTACTTTCAGTTTATTAAAACTTTCCATTATTATAAAAAATAAAACAAAAAACTTAAATAGTTAAAATCCTATAAATGAAAATAAGATGGCTCCTGCTGAGAATAAAAATAAAAAGCATATAAATGATATTGTTACTGGGGCTTATAATAGTGCCCGTAATTTCTGTATAGATAACAAAGGAATTCTCATAAATTGTGGTTTGGGAATAGCCCAAATTGCTGCTGGAGCTAAGGGAATTAAATATGCAAGAGAATTAAACCAACCACTTTTTTCTTTAGGATGTTATGTTTTATTTTTCAGAGGTTATTTGGATGTAGTAGCAGGAATATTCAGAATAGATGATAACATGAAGATAAATGATGATGTTAACAAAAAAATAAAAGAAGGGTCTATACTTCTAACAAAAAAAGAAGAAGAGATAGAAAGTAGGAAAATGTACAGAAATAATGAGATTTTAGTCCCAGAAGAATACTTTTTAAGATAATCAGAAAATTTTATTTATATGTTGCTATTAGATTTTCTAATAATCCTTCAAACTGATCTGACCTTTCCTTTTATTTTCCTTTACCTTAATATTCTTGAAACTCTGGCCGACCTGTTCCTTGACGTCCAGGGCAATATTTCTTCCCAGTATCTGTATTAAGGTTCCAAGCTCTGCTTTCTTTACATCGCCGATTGTTTTTATTTTGTTGAAAAAGAGCTTTCTTGCCCTTACACGGCCAATATTTTTCAGTTTCAGCAAGGTTAAAAGCTCTTCTTTAACTCCATACTTTATCCTTAACCTCAACTTTGTAATCTCTTTAATGATTCTCTGCATCTTTAAAATCCTGCTTAGTTCTTCTGCAGCATAAAGCAGCCAGTCAGCATTGCCAAGCTTTACCCTTGTTTCACCAGGCCTTACATTATACTGCTCCAAAAGAAATTCCTCATCCTTTTCTTCAATCCAGTCATTAAAAAACAATGCTGTTTTTATTGAGTTTATGAAATCATCATAATCAGCATCAAACATTGCCGGCTCTTTCTCAAGCAGGCTGTCATTATATTCAGCAAGCTTTTCCTCTATTTCCTCTATCTCCTTTACCCTTGCCCTTAATAACGGCCTCATCTCAATTGTGTGGGAAATCATTTGAAGAAATGCAAAATCATCTGTATTTCTGTTGACTTTGCTCAGGCATTCTATAATAAAATTGGCTGTCAATGGATCAATATAAAGCTCTGCAACACGCTTTCCCAGAATTGTTGCGCTTACATCATCATTCAATATTTTGTCTCCTGAAACAAAATCATCCCTATCGCCTGTTTCTATAAATTTCCAATGCTCAAGAAGCCCAAGCATTCTTGTTATTGTGCCCTCAAGATGCCTCATGTCCTCATACTGGTGGGCCCAGAATGTCTTTTCAAAAAAGCTTATTATCTCTTTTTTGTTTTTCACAAACTCTGTTGCAATAAGGGACAGTAAGTAAGTCCTTAAAACAGGCTCTACAGCAAGCTTTGAATATATTTCCTCGGGTTCTCCCAAGATATAGTTTTCATATATTGCATCTTTTTCCTTTTCTGTTGATGCAATTGCAATTGATTCGCCGTATGTGTCAAATTTTGGGCGCCCTGCACGCCCGGACTGCTGCAGGTATTCCAGAACAGGAATCCAAGCCATTCCATAAGGCCCGCCATATCTTTTCAAATCCTTTATAATAACCCTGAATGCTGGAAGGTCAACACCTAAAGCCAGAGTAGGAGTTGAGCAGATTATTTTTATTATTCCATGCCTAAATGAGTCTTCTATAATTTCCCGCTGTTTTGCAACAAGCCCTGCATGGTGAAATGCAATTCCTTTTTTTACGCATCTTGAAAGACGTTCGCATTGCTTTGTAGGCCTTGAAAGCGCTTTCAATACCTGTTCAGAAAGCTCATCAAGCTCTTTGTCCTGTTTTTTTATCTGCTTTGAAATATCTTCAGCTGTTTTCTCAGCAGAGCTTTTTGTATTCACAAAAACAATGGCCTGCTTATCTCTTTTTATAGTATCAATTGCAAGATTAATTGCATGGCTGTCAGTAAGCCTTGATATTTCAATTGTTTTCATACAAACCAAGAATAAGTTTTTCTTTAAAAGGTTGTTGAAAATGGGCCCGCGGAGATTTGAACTCCGGACCACTCGATTTCTTTCAATGGCCAGGATTTTCCTGAGACCAATGTATCAGTCGAGCACTCCACCAGACTAAGCTACGGGCCCAAAAAAGCGCCTCTGACCAGACTCGAACTGGTGACCTTGCGGTTAACAGCCGCACGCTCTACCTGCTAAGCTACAGAGGCATAGATCCATGGGTTCTAGCCTTATTTATATAGTTTTCGCTGAAATTAAAAGTATATTCTCAAATAAAGAAAAATATATAAACATTAATCAGAAATAATTGGGTTATGGCATCAGACAACCTAACCAAAGTAATAAAAGCAGAAGAAAATGAAATTATTTATGAGATTAAAGGAAAAGATGCTATTGAAATTCTGAAAGATTTAATGAGAAAAGGTAAGGAATATGTGAATATAAACTTTGTTTTGAATCCTGATTTAAAATATCCTGAATGGAGAAAATATTTTAAAAATTCAATAGAAAATTCGATTGTAACAATTGGTGTACATTTTATTGACACGCCAGGGGAATATAAAATAAATCTGTTTGAAGAGAATAAAAGAAGTTTTGAAATAAATTTAAAAAGTTTTTTATACAGAGAAAGAATGAAAATAGTTTATGAGTTATAGGTTATTATTTCTTAAGATGCTTAACACAGTTCATTAAATGCACAATATGTTTCTTATCTTCTTTTATTTCAAATATGCTTATTGATGTGTTATGCTGACTCTCAATTTTATCCATATCTTTAGAAGGCTTATTAAGGATTACACTAATCACTGCTTTGTTGATTCCATTATGCCCTACAAAAAGCACTGTTTTATCCGGATATTTATTATACGCTTCGTCTAATATTTTTTTAGCCCTTTTCTGCATGCTGGCTGCACCCTCAACATCATCTGGACGGTAATCAAAATCAATATCTTTGCTACATTTCCCAGTAAAACTCCCAAGATCAGTCTCTCTTAAATCTTGAACAAAATTAATTTGTATGTTCTTATGGTATCTTGCAATCTCTTTTGCTGTATCTACTGCCCTTTTTAGATCGCTTGAGTATATTGCTTTAATTTTCTCATCTTTTAGTCTTAAGGCAAGCTTCCTTGCCTGCTCAATTCCCTGCTTAGACAAATTCCCGGGCAGATGGCCCTGCATGATTCCTTTCTGGTTTTCAACTGTTTCCCCGTGCCTTGTTAAGATTAGTTTCATATTCTTAAGAATAAATCAAATATTAATAAAACTATCTAAGTTATAACTCAAAATATTTAAATATCTGGGCAAACTGTTTTATAATAAGATGGATAAAACAAAAAAAGTGCTTGCTTTTGGAACATTTGATATATTCCACAAAGGCCATGAATTCTACTTAAAAAATGCAAGAAAGCATGGAGATATACTTAATGTGGTTGTTGCAAGGGACTCAACAGTAAAACAGATTAAGGGAAAATATCCTTTGAACAATGAACTGAAACGGCTTGCTGTTATACAAAATCTAAATTATGTTGATAAGGCTTTTTTAGGTTATGAAGAAGATAAATATAAAATTATAGAAGAAATAAGACCTGATATTATTTGCTTAGGGTATGACCAAAAATCTTTTAACAATGACTTAAAAAATAAATTAAAAAAAAGAGGATTAAATCCAAAAATCATAAAATTTGAAAAAGGCTTTAAACCAGAAGTGTATAAAACATCTAAATTATAATCTTGTTTAAATAATCAGCCCTTTTATTCCTCTACTAATTCTATATTTAATGACTTTAGAATGTCTATTATTTTTTTATCAACATCATCTGTTGTAATCTTGCTTATTTCATGCTCAGTATTTAGTATTTCCCTGCTTATATTGGAAAGGTGCTGCTGCTTTTTTTCTATTTCTTTATTTAACTCCTCAATCTTTGACCACAATGTATTTTTTCCAATTTCTATTGAAAGATTTTTAATATTCTCCATCTGTATTTTAATTTTTGTTTGCATATCCCTTAAAAAGCCAGGATTAAGCTCATTCAGTATTAATAAATTCTTTTTTTGAACATTATCCTTAAGGCCAATCTTTCTCTCTTTAATATTTTTAGTAAGCCTTAAGAAAATCTCATTTAATTTTGCAGTCTCAATCTCAGCCATTGCTTTAAATGGGTCAAAAATAATTATCTCTACGCTTTTCTCATCAAAAGATATTTTAGCATATTTCCTGAGTGCCCTTGACAATGGGGCAAGTTTGTAATAAATTTCATCAGAAAGCCTATTCTGCTCATCTTTTTCTATTTTTAATTTATCATTAAGCTTTGCCAGCTCATTAAACTCTGATGACTCTTTTATTTTTTTTATTTCATGTTTCAAGATTAAAATATTCTTTTCCTCTTCATTAAGATTTTTCTCAAGCTCTTTTTTCTGGTTCTCAAGCTCTTTTCTCCTTTGTTCTCTGTTCCTTATCTTGTTAAGCAAACTAAGAATTTCCTGAAATTTATGTGCATCTGATTGTTTTAAGTTTTCCCTGAATTGCTGTATTAAATCGCTTATTTCCTTTATGCCTAAGGCTACTTTATGCGACTCATTTGCAAAAAATTCCTGCAGAATGTAATAAGGCTTTTGAGTTGTCTTGTTGTATTCATCGAGCATTTCACTTATTTTTGAAATATTATCAATTATAATATCAGAATCAGCTAATGTTTGGATTTCACTTAAAATTTCCCTTATTTTTCCTGTGAAATGCATTGTTTTGTGTATGTAAGCATTTCTGTTTCCCTCCATTATTGTTATTGCCCGCGGAGGGATGTTTTTATTCTGCAGCTCGGCTTTCTCAAGCTCATCGCATCTTTCCTTTATAGTTTCTGAAATCTCATCAATCCTTCCTGAGAATTCTTTTAAAAGAGAATTTATATTATTATTATCAAGCTGTTTTTTGATGTAGCTCTCCAGCTCGCTTTTCTTCAGCTGTTTTAATTCTTCTTTTGCACCAAATAACCGAGCAAGAAATTTTATCATATTTCTTAAAGAGAAGTTGTTTTATTTATGCTTTTCTATAAAATTAAGAAAAAGAAATAGTGTACGAGCTTAGAATTGAATTTTTCCGAAGATCCGTTCATTCAATAATATTGCTATTACTTATTCTAAGTTGCTCCACCAAATTAATGTATGGTAAAGTAACTACTTAAACCTTTCGCAAGGCTTTAAATATCTTAAATCTCTTTTATTCCTTCTTTTACAAGGGCAACAAGCCTTACTCCAAGGCCTAATTTCAAAACAGCAGAAAGTATTGCCATATGCTCCTTGCCTGTTCCAGAGACAAGATTTAATGCAGCCTCTGTTCCTGATATTTTGTCTTTCAGCTGTTTTTTAATATCTTCAACAAGTTCTAATAATGGCTTATTTGAATCAACAACAATAAATTCAACTTTTTTTTCTGAACTAAACTTTTCTTTGCCAAATTCATTTGTGATAAGAAATATGTTATCCCACTCGCAGCCAGAGATAATTCCCTTAACATGAATCCACGTTCCCTTTCCAGTGCTCAGACATGCTATTAAATCTGTCATAAATCAAAAGAAAACATAATTCTTTAAATATTTTTGCACAACTTTTTTAAATAAGCTGGTTTTAGCTTATTTTATGTTAATAAGCCCGGGAGAAATAATTGATTTAATTGTAATGACCCTTGCAATTGGATTTATATTCAAGGATATCATAAGGATGCCAAGGTATGTACAGGATCCCATAACTTCGGGTTTTGATATTGAAAACTTTAAGTTTACATGCCTTGTTATTGCTCCAGCAATAGTTTTGCATGAGATGGCCCACAAGTTTGTTGCACTTGGTTTTGGAATAAACGCAACATTCCATGCATCTTACCCAGGCCTATTACTGGGAGTGGTTTTAAGGCTCATCCACTCGCCATTCATAGCTTTTATACCAGGATTTGTTTCTACAATAGGTGGAACACCATTGCAGAATTCAATAATAGCTGTTGCAGGCCCATTGATGAATCTTGCACTATGGCTTGGCTCTTCATTAATACTAAAAAGGGCTGCATCATTAACAAGCAAGCAGAGACTTGCATTAATTATCACAAAACAGATTAATATGTTTTTGTTCATATTCAATATGATTCCTATTCCTCCATTTGATGGGGGCCATTTCATATCTGGCTTAATACAAACATTTTTTTAAAATGGAAAAAGGCTTTGACACAGAAAAATACCTGAAAGAGCAGACAAAAGCTATCCTTGATAGGGTAAGCAAGTTTGACAAGAAACTCTATCTTGAGTTTGGCGGAAAGCTCTGCTATGACGGGCATGCATCAAGAGTCCTTCCTGGCTATGACAAGGAAACAAAGGTTAGGCTTTTGAAAAATCTGAAAGACATAGAAATTGTTTATTGCATAAGCGCAAAAGATATCCAGAACGGAAGAATCAGGAATGATTTTGGCCTTAGATATGATGACCAGGCTGTTAAGGATATTGAGGATTTAAGAGAGCATGGGCTTAATGTCTCTGCTGTTGTAATAAATCTATTTGAAGATGAGCCTGCTGCAATAAAATTCAAGAAAAGGCTTGAAAACATGGGAACAAGTGTTTACATACATTACATGATAAAGGGCTACACAAACAACTTCAAGCTTGTTGTAAGTGATGAAGGATATGGAAAGCAGGAATATGTAAAAACAGAAAAGCCTATTATTATCATAACAGGTACCGGAGGCGGAAGCGGAAAAATGAGTTTCTGCCTTTCACAGATATACCATGAGCAGAAAAAAAGGGTAAATTCGGGCTTTGCCAAATTCGAGACATTCCCTATTTGGGACTTGCCGCTAGATCACCCTGTTAACGTTGCATACGAGGCAGCAACAGCTGACCAGGGTGACATAAACATGATTGACCCATTTTACCTGAAAAAATACAACAAGATAGCAGTAAACTATAACAGGGATATAGAGAATTTCAGCATAATGCAGAGGATAATAAACAGCTTCCCTATGAAAGACAGCTTCATAAGCACATATAATTCTCCAACAGAGATGGGTGTTAACAGGATATCAAGCGGAATAACAAATGATGTTGTTGTTAGGGAAGCCTCAAAGCAAGAAGTAATAAGAAGGTATTTCTGGTACAGACAGCAAAGAATTTACGGCATAGTTGACCAAAACACAACAGACAGGGTAAAAGTGCTGATGAGAAAGCTCGATGTGGCTATAAATGACAGAAAAGTAGTAGAGTCAGCAAGAAAGGCTGCATTTGATGCTGCAAAAGAGAAAAAAGGAAACAAGAACATTTACTGCGGGGCTGCAATACAGCTTGATGACAAAAGGATTATTACTGGAAAAAATTCTCCATTGATGCACGCTGAGTCTGCAGCTATATTAAACGCAATAAAGGAACTTGCAAATGTTCCGGATAATATTGACTTATTATCAAAAGAGGTAATAAACCACATAAGGTTCCTGAAAAAGGATATACTCAATAGAGTTTCAGAAAACCTTAATGTTGAAGAAACAATGATAGCTCTTGCAATAAGCTCTGCAACAAATCCAATGGCAGCTCATGCAGTTAAAATGCTTAAAAAGTTAAATGGCTGTGAGATGCATACTACCCATATCTTAAGGAATGGTGATGAGGGCGGCCTCATAAGGCTTGGCATGAATGTAACTACAGACTCAAATTTTATAATAGCATATAATTACTAATTTCTATAAATAAAAATCTGTGTCTGAAATAATCCTTTTTTTAAAACTAATATCAAAAATAGAACAAAGCGCTTGTAGAATGTATTCAATATTTGATTTTGGAATTTTTTGTTTGGATATGTTTATAGGCTCTTCTGATTTAGTCAGCAATTTATAAAGATTAAATTCCAGCGAACTTGTGTATTTACCAGTAAAAATATACATAAAATTAGAAGCTGTTATCCTATCTTCAGGACAAGCTGCAACAATAACATAATTCTCTATCAGGTCTTCAATGTTTTTGCATTCTAAAAAATTTCCGCTGTAACATGCATCTATAAAAATTGCTTTTTTGCCTTTTATTTTACCTAATTTTTCAAAAAGATTATAAGGGTAAATTGCATAATAATCTGTATTTGAATTAGAGTCCTTTACTGTAAGGATTGAAACTTTTTCATTAGGTCCCTTATATCCTTCACTTGAAATATAAAAGACTGTTTTTGTTTCTTCATTACTATTTACTGCAATTTCATCTATTGATTCAAAAATCTTTGTATTAGTTGCGCTGAAAGTATCAATAACTTTACAATCATAACCCCTCCTACTTAATTCGTGGTTTATTAGTTCTATGTTACTGTAATTATTACTCTTAACAAGGATTGCTTTTTTATTTGGTTCAATATTATAATTCCAGTTCTGCCTATTAAATTTAATGGCTTCAATTGTTGGTTGAATTAGTATCGAGTTTATTATAATAGAAGAAAACAGCACAACTAATGTTTTCTTTATATCAATTTCACTAAAGAGTCCCTTAAAAGAGTTGTAAGCTCTCTTTATTTTATTTTCTTTTCTGTAACATGGATTAAGTTCAGTTAAATTGTTTAAGTATCTTATATTTTTTCTGTGTTTTATCATGTTTATATAATCATAAGATAAGGTTTATAAATTTTTCCATTTTGTTACTACTTTTTTATTACTAATTTTATTAATATCCTTGGTTTTAGTTTTTTCCAAAACATTTATTAATAAAGGTTTTTTCCACTGATTTATGTTAGAAGAGAATAGTAATAATGGGGGAAGATTTGCTAAAAATAAGCAGGTTTCCAAGCTATTGGAATGGTATGACAAGAATTACAAGAAGCTATTGATTATCCCTATTGTTATGCTTATGCTTTCTATTGGAGTTATATATTATAAGTACTCAACAACAGGTGACTTTATAGATAAGGATATCTCGCTAAAAGGAGGAATTACAATAACTATACCTTCTGAAGATGTTGATGCTGACAGCCTGAAAACATATTTATTATCTGAATTTCCAGGGTCAGATATTTCTGCAAGGACATTAATGAGGTTAGGTAAAAAAACAGGGGTTACAATAAGCACTTCAGACATAGATTCCAAACAGTTATTAAACAGCCTAAAAACAAAATATGGTGATATTGACTATAATGTTGAGGAAATGGGCTCATCTCTTGGAGAGAGCTTTTTTAAAGAAACCTTTACTGCAATATTATTTGCATTTTTGTTTATAGCAATTGTTGTTTTTTTCTATTTCAGGCAGCCAATACCCTCGCTTGCAATCGTGCTTTCTGCATTCTCAAATATGGTTGTTACCCTTGCGGTAATCAACCTTTTAGGAGTTAAGTTATCAACAGCAGGAGTTGCTGCTTTTTTAATGCTAATTGGATATAGTGTTGATACAAACATATTGCTGTCAACAAAAGTCTTAAAGAGAAAAGGAGGAGAGGTAATAGACAGAATAATTAATGGAATGAAAACAGGGCTTACAATGACCCTTACAACAGTTACAGCAATAGTTGTTGCATATCTATTCTCACAGTCAGCTGCCCTGAGCCAGATTATGTTAATCCTTATAATTGGCCTTTTAACAGATGTCCTAAATACATGGGTACAGAATGCAGGCATATTAAGATTATACCTGGAAAGGAGAACTAAAAATGGGTAATCTAAAAAAGATATTCACAAACCTTAGGGTAATAATCCTTCTGGCTGTCATTCTACTTGCTGTTATATCAATAAACCCTCACCCATTCAACAAAGGGATTGCTATCAGGAATGTTATAATGAATTCCTCTGCAAACCTGGCTGGAATAGAAAGCCCAAAGCCTACATCAACCCCAATGAGTAAGGAAAGGATAATCTCAATAAACAATAAGCCAGTCAATAATATAGATGATTATTATTCATTTGAAGCAGAGTTAAAGCTAAACAGGACAGTAAGTGTAAAAACAAATAAAGGCACTTACAGGTTAATAACAAAATATGAAACAGAAACAATTGTTCTTAATGAAACAATAAATAAAACAATTACCCAGGAGGTTAATGTAACAGAAATTATTAATGGAACAAATGTTAATAAAACAATAAACAAGACAGAGGTTATAACTGTTCCAAAGACAATAACTAATGTTTACAATGATTCAATAGACCTTGGAATAAGGGTTTATAATGCGCCAACAACAAATATAAGAAAAGGCCTTGACCTTCAGGGCGGAACCAGAGTTCTTCTTGAGCCAGAGGAAAAAATATCAACAGATGATATGGAAATAGTTCTTTCTAATATCAAGCAAAGGCTTAATATTTATGGACTTAGTGACATTGTTGTAAGAACAATTTCTGACCTTTCAGGCAATCAATATATACTGATTGAGATAGCTGGCGCTAATGAGGAAGAGGTTAAAGAATTAGTTGCAAAACAGGGAAAGTTTGAGGCAAAAATAAAAAATGATGTTGTTTTTAAAGGAGGAAATGATATAACCTACATTTGCAGAAGTTCTGACTGTTCAGGAATTGATCCCAACTCATATGGCCAAAGCAATGGCCAATGGTTCTGCAGGTTCAGGTTTTCTATTTCATTAAGCCCTGAAGCAGCCCAGAGGCAGGCAGATCTTACAGAAAATCTGGATATTATAACAGATGGTGGGGATGATTACCTTAATGAAACACTTGATCTTTATCTGGATAATCAGAATGTTGATTCTTTGAATATTGGCTCTGAGCTAAAAGGACGTGCTATAACAGACATCCAGATATCAGGTTCAGGCTCTGGAGCAACAGAGCAGGAGGCATTATCTGAATCATTAAAGAATATGAAAAGGCTGCAGACAATACTTATTACCGGCTCTTTGCCTGTTAAGCTTAATGTTGTTGAGACAGACACTATCTCACCATCACTTGGAGAAGAATTTGTTAAAAATGCATTTTTCATTGGATTTCTTGCGGTACTAAGTGTATCCTTAATTGTGTTTTTAAGATATAGGAGACTTGAAATAACATTGCCAATTATAATAACAGTTATGTCAGAGGTAATAATTATTCTGGGTGTTGCTGCATTAATTGGCTGGAATATTGATATTGCTGCTATTGCTGGAATAATTATTGCTATAGGCTCAGGTGTTGATGACCAGATTGTTATATCTGATGAATTATTAAAAAAAGAAAAAGAGGTATTCATTAACTGGAAACAAAGAATTGGAAATGCATTTTTTATTATAATGGCATCTTACCTCACAACATTTGTTGCCATGCTTCCTTTAATGAGGGCAGGGGCAGGTTTATTAAAAGGATTTGCAATAACAACTATCATAGGCATTTCAGTCGGTGTCTTTATTACAAGGCCTGCATTCGCAGCTATTGTTGAAATGCTGTTAAAAGACAAGCTTTAAGATGATAATTACAATATCCGGCACAGTTGGATCTGGAAAAAGCACTGTTGGAATTCTTGTTGCAAAAAAACTTGGGTTTAAATGTTACTGCATCGGTGATTTGAGAAGGGAAATGGCCAAAAAAAGAGGCATCAGCTTAGCAGAATTAAATAAATTAGGGGAAAAAGACTCATACACAGATTTAGAGCCTGACAAATTTGCTGAGGAAAAGGGAAAAACAGAGGATAATTTTGTCATGGTCGGAAGGACATCATTTCATTTTATACCTCACTCAGTAAAAATTTTCCTTGACGTTGAGCCAAAAACTGGGGCTGAGAGAGTCCTTAATCACAGCAGAAATGACGAGAAATACAAGAATTTGAATGAAGCAATTGAGAAAATAAGAATAAGGCTTGAATCTGATAAGCTAAGATACAAAAAGTATTATAACCTGGATATTTTTAACAAAAAAAGCTATGATTATGTTATTGATACAACAAACCTTACAATAAAAGAGGTTGTTGACAAAATTATTAAAAAAATTCGTATCTATTTAGCTTTCTGAAGCAAATTTCTTGATTTATATCCTTGAGTATAGAAATTCTTAAATATTTATTGTAGTTACATTATAACTACAATGAAAAAACCAATACAAATGCGAATGGAAGGTT
>Ga0210017_1000132_pt1 | contig 56247 bp, 57 predicted proteins | sample CryGeyCG2014_020_FD_183966 | JGI IMG/M metagenome (GOLD analysis project Ga0210017, IMG submission 183966) | Groundwater microbial communities from aquifer - Crystal Geyser CG08_land_8/20/14_0.20 (SPAdes) (version 2) | ecosystem: Environmental > Aquatic > Deep subsurface > Groundwater | place... | reverse complement strand
ACGCTTCGTTCAGAATGACATCTACCATACCCTGGTTTTTAACTGCCTTCTGCATACTCCTTGCTGCCTACTAAAACCCGCTCTCTCGACCCACACCTTCTGGCTCCTGGCTCCTGGCTCCCGGCTCCCGGCTTCTGCTCTTTGGGCTCCTGGCTTCTGCTCGCATTCTAGACCCACATAATTCCGCCTTGCTGGATACAATTATTTTAGATATTCTTGATTTAAGTATCGTTACCCGATAAAGTTTGTTCTGCAGTAGTTTCGCTGCCGGATCGGATCATACGCAAGGAGAACCTGGGCATGAGTCTGCCCCTGTTGATGGCTATCGTCTTTTTAATAAACCTCCCCTTTGGCTATTGGCGTGCAAGCCAGAAGCGCTACTCCAGAGGATGGTTTTTGGCAGTGCACTTGCCCGTACCGGCGATTATCGTCCTGCGTCTGGCGTTTGGCTTTAGCTGGATGGCCTTGCCCTTTACCGTCCTCGCGTTTTTTATCGGCCAGTTTACCGGCGGTCGTACCAGATTACTGCTTAACTCGACGCACACTAAATAAGCCGATCACGGCTTATACTTTTTCCCGCCAAGGACAAATGAAAAAGGGTACTCCGCCGCGTTCTCAACCAGACCGTTTCGCACAGGGTTCTCAAAAATAAAGAGCGCTGTATTTATTACTTCCTCATCGGGCAACGGGTAGTCTATAAAATCGGGCTGCCAGATTGCACCCTTGTAGCCGCTACGCGACAGCACATACTCATATCTAAACCTTAGCAGGTTGATAAAGTGGTTCATCAGGACGTTTCCCGGTTGCACCAGAAGGTGGATATGGTTCGGCATAATGCAAAAAGCGAACAGGCTGTACTTGTGCAAAACGGATGTCTCAAAAATCAAGTACGCAAGGTTGTTGCAATTGTTCGCAGAGCTAAAAAGCGGGTTCTTATCGTGTGTTGAGAGTATCGCGTGGTAAGTAAGCGGCATAGGACTTACTTTGTTGGCTTCTTCTATTTCCCCAGTTGTATATAAACGCCTGCCCTCCATGTACTATTACAATAAAGTAACCGTATGCCATATACAATACCGATACCTAAAATATTGCTTTTTCATAGCAGTGGGCTTTTGCGCTTTTACTTCTCTATAGCGCTATAGCGCCTTGTTATGATATCTAAATCGTCTAGTCGCCCAGCAGCTTTTTAAGATACGCCCTAAGCTCGGACCCGAATTCCTCATTCATCAACGCAAGCTCGACCGTGGCCTTTATCCAGCTAAGTTTGTTGCCAATATCATAACGAGGGCCGGTTACCTCAAACGCGTAAATCTGCTCTTTCTTTAAGAGCAGCTTAAGGGCATCGGTAAGTTGCAGCTCCCCGCCCAATCCCGGCTCTGTTTTTGAGAGCGCTTTAAATATACCGGGGGTTAAGACATACCTGCCGAGCATCGCAAGATCTGACGGGGCCTCTTTTGGGGACGGCTTTTCAACGAGATCCGTTACCCTGTAGAGGTGCTCCCCAACCTTTTCGGCCTGTATGATCCCATATTTTTTGACTTCCTGCATGGGAACGCGCTCAACCGCAACGACTGAAGACCCTAGCTTGTTATATGCTTTTATTAGTGCCTTGGTACATGGGTTATCGCTTAAGGTTATCGCATCCCCAAGAAGAACGGCGAAAGGGTTGTCCCCAATGTGCTTTTCCGCACAAAGAACGGCATGACCTAAACCTGCGGCTACCTTTTGGCGTATATAGTGGATGTCCGCAAGCTTTGCAATCTCTTCAAGTTCGGCCAGCGCGATGTAGTCGTTTTTCTTCTTCAAGATCGACTCAAGCTCAAAGGAACGGTCGAAGTGGTCCTCGATGGCGCGTTTGCCTCTTCCGGTAATGATCAGGATATCGTGGATGCCTGATACGACGGCTTCCTCTACCACGTACTGTATCGTGGGTTTATCCACAACGGGGATCATCTCTTTGGGCTGCGATTTGGTGATCGGCAAGAACCTGGTTCCAAGGCCCGCAGCCGGAATAACCGCCTTTTTTACGCTCTTCTTTGTTGTATTAGGCACTTTTGTCTCTCCTTTTAAACCGCCCTGTTCCCAATAAAATCCTCGAGTGCGGTTTCCCACAAGCGTATCGTAACCCCAATAGTTAGTTCAAGCGCGCTGTTTTGTAAAACGGAGTATGCGGGTCTTATTGCCGGCCTGCTCAACTGCTCTGAAGATATAGGCTTAACGGGTACCCGGTGCCTCCCACTTAATTCTAGCACCTTTCGCGCAAAGCCACACCATGATACCTGACCGGTGTTAACCATATGATATATTCCATATTTCCCCGTCGCAATAAGACGGGCAACGGCCAGAGCAACATCAACCGTATATGTCGGAGAGCCGAATTGGTCGTCGACCACCTTGAGTTTCCCCTGTTCATCAGCCAACCTCATCATGGTGGTGACGAAATTCTTGCCGTTTTCGCCATAAAGCCAGGCGGTCCTAATAATATAGTGCTCGGCAAGAAGGCTTGCCACAAACTGCTCGCCGGCATACTTAGAAAAGCCGTAGACGTTAAGCGGATTCGGCCGGTCCCGCTCAAGGTAAGGCTCCCTCTTGACCCCATCGAAAACAAAATCCGTGCTGACGTAAAGCATTGCCGCGCCGACCTTTCGGCATGCCAGGGCGATGTTTCGCGTCCCTATAGCGTTCACGCGATAGGCGTGGCGTATATTGCTTTCACAGCCATCTACGTCGGTGTACGCCGCCGTATGAACAACGATCTGGGGTTCTGCTTCAAAAATGAGTGTTTCGGTGGCACGGGCATCGGTGATATCCACCTCGCCGATGTCTACCCCGATGACCCGGTGCTCGCCCGAAAGGACATCGACCATATCGGTGCCGAGCATGCCTTTCGCACCTGTTACAAGTACCTTCAAAACCCCTCCTCCTTATCCATCGAAGCGATGGTTGGATGGCGGCATTCTTTTGTTGTTTAAACTTTCCCGATTACGTGAATTAATAAATAGCTCATTCCCGTACTATGCGTTTTCTGCTGGAGGATAGTTGTATGAAAGGTTTAATCTTAAGCGGCGGAACCGGGACGCGCCTGAGGCCAATCACTTTTACCAGCGCCAAGCAGCTCGTACCGGTGGCCAACAAACCGATCCTCTTTTATGCGATCGAAACGGTGCGGGCCGCGGGGATCACCGAGATCGGTATCATCGTTGGTGAGACGAAGGACGAGGTAAAGCAAGCTGTGGGCGATGGCAGCCGGTTCGGCGTCGCCATCACCTACATCGAGCAAGAAGCCCCGTTGGGCCTCGCCCACGCCGTTAAGATAGCCGAGCCCTTCATCCAGGACGATACCTTCGTTATGTTTTTGGGCGATAACCTCATCAAAGACGGAATATGCGGCCTGGTTGACGAGTTTAAACAGGAAAAGCCCAACTGCCAGATACTTCTTGCACATGTGCCGAACCCGCAGGCATTCGGCGTCGCCGAACTTGAGGACGGCAGGATAAAAAGCCTGGTTGAAAAGCCAAAGGAGCCGCGATCCAACCTTGCTCTGGTCGGTGTGTATATGTTCGATAAAAACGTCTTTGAGGCGGTCAACGCCATCAAGCCGTCCAGGCGGGGTGAACTCGAAATTACGGACGCCATCCAGTACCTGGTGGACGCGGGCTATGATGTGCAACCGCACGTGATTGAGGGATGGTGGAAGGATACCGGCAAGCTCGAAGACATGCTCGAGGCCAACCGCATCATGCTTGAGAATATCGAAACGAGAATCGAAGGTACGGTTGATAAAAGCAGTGTCGTTTACGGCAAGGTGATCGTTGAGGCCGGCGCGAAAATCCACGGCTCGGTGGTGCGGGGCCCGGCAATTATCGGCAAGTCAAGCAAGATACTGCATTCATATATCGGACCCTTTACCTCGGTTCACGACAACGTAACCATCCGCTCAAGCGAAGTGGAGCACAGCATTATCCTGGCCGAGTGCGTTATTGAGAACATCGGAAGTCGCATCGAGGATTCCCTTCTTGGGCGAAACGTAAGAGTGCACAGAAGCGAGCAAAGGCCACGGGCCTATAGACTTATGGTAGGCGACAATAGCGATGTTGAAGTTTTGTAGATAAGAAGTGCCCCGTATGAGTCAAGACAAAGCCCGCCTCTTGCTAAAAGTAAATATATTATGTGGAGGTTTTAAAGCGTGATCAATGGAGTGAAACTGAAACCCTTGCGGGTGATTCCCGATGAGCGGGGGCGTTTGATGGAGATCCTGAGAAGTGATGAAGAACTGTTCGGACAGTTCGGACAGGTTTATATGACAACCACTTACCCCGGGGTTATCAAAGCCTGGCATTTGCATAAGCTGCAAACCGATAATATAGTGGTAGTCAAGGGGATGCTGAAGCTCGCTCTCTATGACGGGCGCGAGGGGTCGCCCACCAGGGGTAAGGCCAACGAGTTTTTTATCGGCGAGCACAATCCCGTACTAGTTCAGGTTCCGACCGATGTGTATCACGGTTGGAAATGCATTAGCGAAACGGAGGCTATCGTCATTAATATCCCCACGCAGCCGTATAACTACCGGGAACCGGACGAGCACCGGCTTCCCTACAACAGCGAAGAAATCCCCTACGACTGGGGCATCAAGCACGGCTAAAAGAGTAGAAGCCAGAAGAAAAACTGGTGAATGGGTTAACAGGTGGATAGAGTTAATGGGTGAATGGGTTAACGGGTGGATAGGGTTAATGGGTGGATAGGGTGTGGGTCGAGGAAGTGGGTTCTGGTAGGCAGTAGGGAGTACGCGGTAGGCGGTGTGGGTCTGGAAAGTTGGTTTAAAGAAGAGTGCTGCTGGGATGTCATTCTGAAGGAGCAAAGCGACTGAAGAATCTCGGGTGCAGAAACCTTGTTTGAAGTAAAAGGGTTTAGGCTTAGATAACCAGAGTGAGATAGATGGTTTATAAATGCTTGATAGCTGCTTCTTACTAAGGTGAATCAAAGCTTAGATAAGCTCAGTGACAGAAGCCTGTGAGTGCTCACTAGATTCTTCACAACGCTTCAGAATGACGGTGAACAAATGAGTAATCGCCGTAAACTGAAGCCTGAAAGGCGTAAGGCAGCCATAATTACAAACTTTGGAGGTTTTAGGTTTTGAAGATTTTTGTGACGGGCGGGGCGGGGTTTATCGGTTCGAACTTTATCCGGTATATGCTGGATTCCTACACGCAGTACGAGATCGTTAACTTTGATAAGCTGACCTATGCCGGCAACCTGAATAATCTTAAAGGGATCGACAAAGATCCGCGCTACCGGTTCGTTGAAGGCGATATCTGCAATGCGAACGCCGTCATAGCGGCCCTAAAAGGATGCGGCGCTGCGGTTAATTTTGCGGCGGAGAGCCATGTCGACCGCTCGATAACCTCGGCCAAAGAGTTTATAGCCACTAATGTCATGGGCACGCAAGTACTGCTTGAGGCCGTGCGCGAGCTTGATATCCAACGGTACTTGCAGATCAGCACCGATGAGGTGTACGGCAGCATCGACGTGGGCTCATTTAAAGAGACCGACCCCCTGGAGCCGAGCAGCCCCTACTCTGCCAGCAAGGCCTCGGCGGACCTCTTGTGCCGCTCCTATTACACGACGTTCGGGATACCGGTTATCATCACTAGAAGCTCAAATAACTTCGGCCCGTATCAATATCCGGAGAAACTAATACCGCTTTTCACCACCAACCTGCTTGAGGACATCCCCGTCCCCATCTACGGCGACGGCAAGAACGTGCGCGACTGGTGCTATGTCGAGGATAATTGCCGCGGCATAGACACGGTGCTCCATCGCGGTGAAATAGGCGGTATCTACAACATCGGCGCGGGCAACGAGGTGACTAACCTCATTATCACCGAAACTATCCTGGGCCACTTGAAAAAGCCGAAATCGCTGATTGAGTTCGTGCCCGACCGGCTTGGGCATGACCGCAGGTACTCGATCGAGACCTCGAAAGTGCGCGCTCTCGGCTGGGAGCCGCACTATGACTTTGCCACCGCGATGGCCATGACGATCGACTGGTATCGTGGCAACGAGTGGTGGTGGCGACCGTTAAAGACGCTTTCCGCCACTTAGCGGTCTAATAAAAACCCTCAGCTTTGCAGGAAAACCACGTGCTTTTTTAGAATACCAACTAAGCAACTAATTAATGACTCCGATTAAAAACTTTAATCAGGGGTAGAAATCACTTTGTCGTATCCCGTTGTATCCATATATCAGTAACCTACTGCCTAGAATGGAGGAGTGGATTTTGCTAAAGCTTGATACAGTTTCAGGTCTACCGTTGCAACTAAAGGATGCCCGCCTGGTATTCGAGGGAGGTCTGCCGGAGGTGAAGCCGGACGTCCGCCACCTGGCCGCTTTAGAGGTTGTTCTGGCACCGAATTCCCTGCTTAGGGGCCCCGAGGAAGTCTATTTCATGTATCGCGACGTCGGCCGGCCGGATGACAAGAGCATGTTTAGACAAAGAAACTACCGCTATGATATCACAACGCTGCAACCCGGCATGGTCGGGCGGGAGCGTGTTAAAACCGTCGGACACTACCATCCCCACATCCCCGGTGCCAACGTTACTTATCCCGAAGTTTACGAGGTAATAAGCGGGCGCGCCCACTATATCTGCCAGAAGGTGGATGTAAATAAGGTGCTCGAATTCTTTGTAGTCGAGGCCCTGCCGGGACAAAAAGTCGTAATTCCCCCAGGCTACGGCCATATAACGATTAACCCCGGGGACGAGCCTCTGGTTATGAGTAATGTTACAGCGGACGGCTTTAAATCGATATATAAACCGCTCGAAGAACTGCACGGCGGCGCTTACTACGAACTTGAAGACTTCTCCTGGGAGAAAAACGAAAACTACGTGGAGCTTAGCGTACCCAAATGGGCGCAGGCAAACGAAGTGCCGGAATTCGGCCTCACCGAAGCCAGGCCGCTTTACATATCAATAACCGAAAACCCGGACAAATTCGATTACCTACTAAATCCCCAGAACTACCTGGATGTCTTCTCAAGCGCATTGAAGATGACGGGCAATTTACTTGGATAGAAAAAAGTAAGCAGTGCTTACTTACCTGCATTGTTTGCGCTCAGGCTTATGCTTTTACAACTAAGCTCTTGAGTGCCCTACCGGCTGCTTCTATCGTGCGCTCGATGTCCTCTTCGGTATGGGCGGTTGAAATGAAGGCGGCTTCGAATTGCGATGGGGCGAGGTTGATGCCCTGCTCGAGCATCGATTTAAAGTATGCGGCGAACTTGGCCGTATCGGATGTCTTTGCGCTCTGGTAGTCATACACCGGCTGGTCTGTGAAGAACATGCAGCTCAGTGAGCCTACGCGGGTAAACTGCGCGGGTACTCCCGCCTCTTCGGCGGCCGCTTTCAGGCCATCGGCAAACAGTGCGCTCTTGCGATCCAGTTCTTCATAGATTTTGGGGTCTTTAAGGATATTGAGCAGCGTAATGCCGGCGGTCATCGCAATCGGGTTGCCTGAGAGCGTTCCGGCTTGATAGACCGAGCCTACCGGCGCAATCGCATCCATAATCTCGGCGCGACCGCCAAACGCCCCGACCGGGAAGCCGCCGCCGATAATTTTGCCGAGACACGTTAAATCGGGCATGACGTTGTAATACTTCTGGGCGCCGCCGTACGATATACGAAAGCCGGTGATGACCTCGTCAAATATCAAAACGATGCCGTACTCTTTCGTGACCCTTCTTAGGCCCTCTAAGAAGCCCTCTTTTGGGGGGATAACCCCTGCGTTTCCCGCAACCGGCTCGATGATAACCGCGGCTATCTGCTCGTGCTGTTCGCGGATGAGCTTCTCGACTGCTTCAAGATCATTATATGGCAGGTTGATGGTGTCCTGCGCAGCGCCCTTGGTAACACCGGGGCTGTCCGGCAGGCCGAGCGTGGTAACACCGGAGCCCGCCTGAACGAGCAATGCATCTGAGTGCCCGTGATAACAGCCCTCAAACTTTATAAACTTCGAGCGCCCGGTATAACCGCGCGCCAGTCGGATGGCGCTCATCACCGCCTCTGTCCCCGAGCTTACCATCCTTACCTTTTCGACCGACGGCACGGCATTGACGACTGCTTTTGCCATCTCGACCTCTAGTTCTGTGGGCGCACCAAAGCTTGTGCCGTTCTCAAGGGCGGCCCTTACCGCTGTGCTTATCTCATCGTTCGCATGGCCTAAAATCATCGGCCCCCAGGACGCAACGTAATCGATATACTCGTTGCCGTCCACGTCGTATATCTTCGAGCCTTTCGCTTTTGCAATAAACAGCGGGCTTAATCCTACCGATTTGAACGCCCGCACCGGGCTGTTGACTCCCCCCGGGATATACTTCTGGGCTTCGTCGAATAACTGCCGAGATCTCGATGTGTCCATGCTTTACCTCCGAATATGGTAATAAAATGCTTATAAATAATGTTTACTAATAACACTTACTAATAATATTTACTAATAATACTTCTTAGTGCACTTTTGCAAGCGGCTATATACAAATCGCCTGTTCAGTATTTATTAACGTTAACTATTTCTTTACGTCTATTATTAGTTGACGTTATGTTATTCTTAACGCCCACTATACGTTACATTAGCTAATGTACACTATTAGTTAACATCTTGTACATTATAGGTTAATATGCATCTTACCTACTTCTACCTGCAGTAATCCCAAGCGCAAAGCACTGGGATTATGGTAGTGTATATTAATAGTAAACGATTGTTAATGATTTATTGACAACCCTGACTTCCGCAGCCGCACCCCGGTTCACCGGCCACTGCGGCCGCTTTTGGCACGTACACACAGTACGGCTCTTCGGCGAGATAATCTCCGGTGGCCTCAAACGCACGGGCGCGGCAGCCGCCGCAGACACGCTTGTACTCGCAGACCCCGCATTTGCCTTTAAGCTTATCAAAGTCTCTCAAATCCGCAAAAAGCGGTGCGGTTTCCCAGATTTCTTTAAAGGGCTTCTCTTTGACATTGCCGGCCGCCTTCTCAAAGTAGCCGCATGGTTGAACCTGGCCTACGTGGCTTATAAAGCAGAAGCCGATGCCGCCAAGACAACCCCTCGTCATAGTCTCAAGACCGCGTGATGCGTGCGGGTGCCCGGACATCATCGTCGACGCCTTCTCCCCATCGGCCTTGGCGCGCTGGCGCATGATCCTGAAGTAGTGCGGCGCATCGGTGGGTTTAAAGAAGATATCTTTTTCTTCCTTTTGCTTATCGTAGACCCAGTTCAGCGCGCGTTCGTACTCTTCGGGCGGAAGCTCCTGCTCCTCCAGCTCCTTGCCGCGACCGGTTGGAACCAATAGGAACGGGTGGAACGCCACGGCGCCGACATCCTTGGCAAATTTCAGCAAATCATCAAGATACTCGACATTGAGCTTGGTAATGGTCGAGTTGATCTGCACTTCGATTCCCGCCTCCTGGGCGATTTTTATGCCCCTGACCGCGTCGTCAAAAGCGCCTTTCAGTCCCCTAAATTCATCATGTTTTTCGGCAAACGGGAAATCAATGCTAACGCTCATCCTCGGTATACCGACTTCTTTTAGCTTGGCGGCTATCTCGGGGGTCATAAGTGTTGCGTTTGTACCGAGAACCATTCTCAACCCGATGTCATGCCCGTATTTTGCTATTTCATAGAAATCAGGCCTGGCAAGCGGTTCACCGCCGGTTAGAATGATAATGGGATCGCTAAACGATTTTATATTGTCGAGAAGCGCCTTTGCCTCCCCCGTCGAGAGTTCCCCTTCGTATGCCCCATGCAGGGCGGACGCCCGACAATGAATGCATGCAAGATTGCAGCTTCGCGTTATCTCCCATGCGATCATTCTCGGTGGGGGCACAGTCCCTTTGAGCTCCTTTATCTCGGCTTTTGGCGTTTCCTGATTACTCACAACAATAGCCTCCTGCTTACAGAAAATCTTTATTCTTGCAGCCACTTGGCTGCGTCTTTTGCGTGGTAGGTAATGATTATGTCTGCACCGGCGCGTTTGATGCCGGTCAGTATTTCCATGACCACGCGCTTCTCGTCAATCCAGTCTTTCTCTGCTGCGGCTTTTACCATCGAGAACTCGCCGCTCACGTTGTAGGCGGCTGTCGGGTAGCCGAATTCTTTCTTTATCGCGTAAATCAAGTCAAGGCAACTTAACGCCGGTTTTACCATAACGATATCGGCACCCTCCTCGATATCAAGCGACACCTCGCGCAGGGCTTCAAGACCGTTTGCCGCATCCATCTGATACGAGCGACGATCGCCGAACTGCGGCGTGGACTCGGCGGCTTCCCTGAACGGACCGTAAAACGCCGAGGCGTGCTTTGCCGAATACGCCATGATCGGGATGTCTTGATGCCCGTTCTCATCTAAACTGGAGCGTATTGCCGAGACGCGTCCGTCCATCATGTCGGATGGCGCCACCATATCGGCGCCGGCCGCTACATGCGTGAGCGCCTCCTGGGCAAGAAGCTCGAGGGTGACATCGTTTAATACCTCTCCGTCGCGGATAATCCCGCAGTGGCCGTGGCTCGTGTACTCGCAGAGACACACATCGGTTACGACCAAGAGATCCGGAACTTCTTTTTTAATCGCCCGGATGGCCCTCTGGACGATGCCGTCCTCATCGTAAGCTTCTGAGCCCACCTCATCTTTTGCGAATGGTATTCCAAACAATAGAATCGCGGGGATGCCGAGGTCTCTGACTTCCCTTGCCTCCTCGATAATGTTATCGATCGACATCTGGTAGTTGCCCGGCATCGATGAGATCTCTTTTTTTACACCCTCCCCCGGCGCTACGAAGAGCGGGTAGATGAAGTCATCGACGCTTAAGTGCGTCTCCCGTATCATCCTTCTAAAGTTTTCGTTTTTGCGCAGCCTGCGCGGCCTATATGTCGGAAAATACATTAGCCATCAATTCCTTTACTTAAGAATATTAGTGGTTGACCCTGGCCTCTGGGCCCTTTTCAATATTGCATCGACGAGACCCGGGATAGTGTACTCCTCTGCAAGGATATCAACATTGAGACCGAGACTCCATACGGCATCCGCCGTTACCGGGCCGATTGCGGCGATCAATACGCCGTCCATGAGCGCTTTAAACTCGTCGCCAAGCAGCCGTGCAAAGCTGTTGATTGTCGACGGGCTTGTAAACGTGGCGACATCGATACTTTTCTCTGCCAGCATTTCTTTTATGCGCTGTGCGGCTTGTGTATCCAGAACCGTTTGATACACCTCGGCGACATCGACCTCGCCGCCCATTGTGCGCAGGCTCTCGGGCAACACGTCGCGCGCCACCAGAGCCCTTGGGATAAGAAAGCGCTTTTCTCGCGCCCCGAGTTTTTCAAATTCGGCGATGAGCCCTTCGGCGACAAACTCCTTGGGGGTCAGGTCGATATGCAGTAAAAGCTTTTTCACGGCTTTGGCGGTGGCCGGGCCGATGGTTGCGATCTTCGCCCCGGCAAGAATCCTGATATCCTTGTTGAGGGTCTTCATGCGACGTATAAAATAGCGGACGCCGTTTGCGCTGGTGAAAATGATCCAGTCGTAACCGGGACCTTTTTCAAGGCGCTCGATGGCCGCATCGATATTAGCGAAACTATCCGGATCGGTAATCTTGATCGTGGGGATCTCAATCGGGTTACCGCCGAGATCGGTTAGCATCTCCGAAAACACTTTTGCCTGTTCTTTTGCGCGGGTTATGAGAATGCGTTTGCCGAAGAGCGGCTTTTTCTCGAACCAGCAGAGCTTCTGCCGCAAGTTTACAACGTCGCCCACGATAATGATCGACGGGGCCCTCAGCCGCGCCTGGGTGACCTGGCCGACGATGGTTTCAAGCGTGCCGATGACCGTCTGCTGCTGCGGGGTAGTCCCCCACCTTACAACGGCGACCGGCGTTTCCGGCGAGCGGCCGTTTTTTACAAGCTGCTCGACGATTGAGGGCAGGTTGCGCATCCCCATGTAAAAGATAATCGTGCCGATGCCGACAAGGCTCTTCCAGTCGATATCGGTGGTCTGCTTCAGCGGGTCCTCGTGGCCGGTCACGTAAGCGACCGTCGAGGTCACACCGCGGTGGGTGACCGGAATGCCCGCATAAGCGGGAACGGCATTGCCGGCGGATACTCCCGGCACAAACTCAAACTCGATGCCGTTTTCAACCAGAACCAGCGCCTCTTCGCCGCCACGACCGAAGATAAGCGGGTCGCCCCCTTTTAAGCGGGTAACGACTTTGCCTTCCTTCGCCTTTTCAACCAGAAGCATGTTGATATCGGATTGGGTGACCGAGTGCTTTCCCTCGGCTTTTCCGACATAGATAAACTCGGCCCCCGCCCTGGCGTGCTCAAACAACAGGTTTGTTGCCAAACGGTCGTAGATTACGACATCGGCCTGAGCGATGCACTCAATCCCTTTTAGCGTTATAAGTCGTGGGTCACCGGGACCCGCCCCGACCAGATATACCTTACCGTTCAATCTATTCACCTTTATTTTAAGATCCAGCCCAGAGTTCCCTACCTGTCATTCTGAACCCTTGCCCGTCATTCTGAACCCTTGCCTGTCATTCTGAACCCTTGCCTGTCATTCTGAACGAAGTGAAGAATCTAGAGAGCACTTCTCTTCTCTGTCACTTACTCTGTCTAAGCTTTGATTTACCTTAGTAAGAAGTAGCTATCAAGCATTTATAAACCATCTATTTCACTCTGTTATCTAAGCCTAAACCCTCTTACTTCAAACAAAGTTTCCGCACCCGAGATTCTTCGCTATCGCTCAGAATGACAGCTTCCCTGCTCGACCGCCCTGTTGATGGGCGGTCCATGGTTTCCGCACCCGAGATTCTTCGCTATCGCTCAGAATGACAGCAACCAATCCTTTGCCCTTAAGCAGATATCCTTATCCACCTATTCACCGATTTTATCCATTCGTATGAATCGGCTATCCATTCGTATGAATCGGCTTCGGGACTTCGGTAATCTCGGCCCTGACTTCGGCGAGGATTTCGTCCGCGCCCTGCTTTTTCAATTTATCTGCAAGTCGCACGCCAAGCTCATCGGCCTCTTCGGGGGCACCGGTGATGCTGTCCCTGATGAGACGTGAGCCATCGAGGCCCGCGACCATTCCGTCGAGTTTTAATACGCCATCCTCAAGAACGCCCAGGGCGCCTATCGGTATCTGGCAGCCGCCTTCAAGTTCGCGCAAAAGCGCCCGCTCGGCGGTAACAGCGGCCCTCGTTGCCGGGTCTTCGAGATAGGTCATGAGTTCGCGCATATCCTCATCACCTTCGCGAACCTCAACGGCGATTGCGCCCTGGCCAACGGCCGAGAGCATAACGTCTGACGGAATGCGCTCGGTAATCCCTTCAGCCCAGCCCATCCTATCAAGGCCCGCTGCGGCAAGCACGATGGCGTCGAACAATCCGTCATCCATCTTGCGAAGCCTCGTATCGAGGTTGCCCCTCACGTCCTCGATTTTTAAATCGGGGCGGCGGTGCAGTATCTGCGCTATCCTGCGCAGTGAACTCGTGCCGATGACCGAACCGGCGGGCAATGCGTCAAGTCCCTGCCCGCTCTTTGATATCAATACATCCCTGGGATCGACCCGTTTTAGAAAAGCGCCGAGCGTTAAGCCCTCGGGAATCTGCGTCGGCACATCCTTGCTGCTGTGCACGGCCAGATCGGCCTCGCATTCAAGCAAAGCGGTCTCGATTTCTTTTACAAAAAGCCCTTTGTCCCCGATGCGCGACAGCGCCACGTCGAGGATTTTATCCCCCTGGGTTTTGATGATCTTTAACTCGACCTCAACCCCGGCTTTTTTTTGTAAGATCGAAGCCACGTGCTCCGATTGCCAGAGCGCCAGTTTGCTCCCGCGGGTTCCAAGAATGAATTTCTTTTTTGTCATCTAATCACCTATTAATCTTAAATGAAGCCTCGGGCTTTGAGACAAAGGCTGAGGCGCCCTCCGGCTCTTCATCTTCTTCTTCGTCTTCGATGTTAAACAGCACTTTCAGGGACTCGATATAGAGATAGCCGTCTTTTCGGGTCGAGTACTCCTTGGCTTTGACAATCGGCTGGTGGAGCAGCTTGTTTATGATTGCGCTCGTAAGCGCGTTGACCGTATTTAATTCGGCCTCCGAGAGGTTCGGGAGCTTGCGCAGGTGCTTCTCCAGCTCTTTTTGCCGTATCTCCTCAGCCATGCGCCTGAGACTTGCGATTGTCGGCGCCACTTCGAGGGTGGCCAGCCAGGAGCTAAAGCTTAGTACCTCGTGCTCGACTATCTCCTCGGCTATTGTAGCAGCCTTTTTCCTCTCCTCAAGGTTGGTCTGAACGACGGAGTCCAGATCGTCGATGTCGTAAGCGAAGACGTTGTAAATCTTAGCGGCCGACGGGTCGATGTCCCGAGGCACCGCGATATCGATAAAGAAGATCGGTTTGTTCTTCCTCTTTTGCATCACGAAGCTTACATGGTCTTTGGTTACGACATAGTGGGGGGCGCCCGTCGAGCTGATTACGATGTCGGCGTGGACCATCTGGTCGACGAAGTCGTTAAACCGCACGGCAACCCCGTTATATTTCCGGGCAAGGCTCTCGGCGCGCTCATAGGTGCGGTTGGTTACAATGACGTTGCTTACGCCGTTGCTGAGCAAGTGCGTTGCCGTAAGCTCGATCATCTCGCCGGCACCGATTAACATAACCGTCCTGCCGCTTAAGGATTCGAATACCTTCTTGGCAAGCTCGACCGCGGCGTAGCTGATGGAGACCGCGCTCTCGCCGATTTCCGTCTCGGTCCGCACCCGCTTGCCCGCTGAAAACCCGTGGCGGAAGAGGCGGTTCATGACCGTAGAAGTCGCCTCGGCCTCAAATGCCGCGTTATACGCGGTCTTTACCTGGCCGAGGATCTGCGCCTCGCCTATCACCATAGAATCAAGGCTTGAAGCAACCCTGAACAAATGCAGAATTGCATTTTTGCCCTCCCGGAAGTACAGGTACTTCTCGAGCTTATCGCGCTCCAGCGAGTGGTAATCACTGATAAAGCGGATTACGTCGTCCTTGCCCTTATCCGGGTCGTTGGCAACCACGTAGATTTCCATGCGGTTGCACGTAGATAGAATGACCGCCTCGTTGATGCTGGGGTAACCAGTCAACATGTGCAGGGCATCCGATAAAATTTGTTCGGGGAACGTCACTGTTTCCCTGACCTCAACTGGGGCCGTCTTATGACTTAGACCGGCAACAATTATATGCATGACCGTACTCTTTCCTCTACTTCGCCATCCTTACCTTCCTTGATCAAATCGAGTACATCCGACTTGAGTAACCTGTTTAAGGCTTGTTTTCTTTCTTCGGGCTCATCATATCTACCGGCGATTTGCGCACGAAACTCCTTCAAGACTTCACAGTACCGCGCGTATTCGCTCCCGAACGCGTGTTGCAACCGTTTGCGAATGTGTTTTGCTAGGGCTGGACAGCTTCCACTGGTAGAGATACTTATAACAAGGTCGCCTCTGCGAACTGTCGAGGATACGATGAAGGAACAAAGCTCTGGTACATCCGCTACATTAACCGGTATGTTTTTTTCAGTCGCTTCTTGATGAACCTGCCTGTTTAGCTCGTTGTTATCGGTTGCCACTATCGCGAGCGTCGCCCCATCTATATCACCCGGCTCGTAGCCCCGCCCGGTTGCCGTTATGCGGCCTTCTTCTGCCAGGCGGGCAAGCCCCGGGGTAAATTGCGGGCTTACGACCGTAACATCGGCCCCGCACTCGATGAGTGACATAACCTTTCTCTCAGCAACATCTCCTCCGCCGATTACGACGCATTTCTTACTTTCCAAGTCTATATATAACGGGTAAAAAGCCATTACTTAACCGAGACCCCCACCATATCTGTGTATGCTCGGCAAGATCTCGGTGATAAAACCGATATTGCCGATGAGATACGTGGCGATCGCCACGGCAAACCCGAGGATCGCAAAGGTGTTCGCCCTCTTGCCACGCCACCCCAATGCGGCGCGTACAACGAGGTACGATCCGTAAACGACCCAGGTGGCTATCGCCATAAGGATCTTCGGGTCCATGTACCACATCGACCACTCGGGCAACATCTCCGCCCTCATGATACCGGTTGCTATGACCAATGTTAAAAACGTAAAGCTGAATGCGATGGATTTATGGCACAGGTCGTCTGATATCTCAAGCGACGGGAGTTTGCGAAAAATCTTGCCGGGTTTTTTGGTCCGCATATTTTTTAGTTGCTTTTCCTGCAAGATGTAGGCAACCGCCAGCGCAAGCGCCACGGTCATCGATGCGTAGGCCAGCACCGCGAAGGTCACGTGCATGCCGACCCAGTAGCTCCTGAGCTGCTGGGTTAACTGCTCGCTGAGGCCATATGCATGCCAGGCCAAAAACTGCAGGATAACCGCAACCGGCATGACGACCGTACCGAGCGCCTTAACCTTGGTGCTTTTTCCCGCGTAAATCGACTCAATTAAAAGAAAAACGCCGATGATGAACGCCGCAAAAATAATCCTCACCGTAAAGGGCCCGGCCGTTTGCGAGATGCCCAGCGCCTGAGCCCTTAAAAATATAACAAGCAGCAAAAGCGCGAACGAACCTAACGCCGCTCCAAGCGCCGTATATACATGCACCCGGCGCTCGGCCCTTGCTGCGAAGTTACCTATGTAAGCAAGACTGCTGACGACACCCGATACGAGCGCCAGCCAAAAGAGTATAATAGTTAACTTTTCCAAATAATTCGCTCCAAACCCGTTAAAAGTTTCTTGGGAGTCATTATTTGTTCTTCTTTTCGACGGCCTTACTCAGGGCGCCGAGTTCTTTTTTTAACCCCGAAAGTTTGTTGTTGACTATGAATACGTATCCGAGAAGCACCACCCAGATACCCATATAGACGCCAACTACGTATGGCAATTGGTCCTTCATAGCACTAACCTCCAATTTGGTTCTTCAAAATATCAAGTTCCTCGCTTACCCCAAACATCTGATACCGCGTTAGAAGAAGCGATACGTAAAAGAACGTCATCCCGAACATCGAGACCAGAAACGCCACGAGAAGCGGCCCTTCCAGGCCTGCCCCCGACGAATCAAAAAGTATCGGATGTATCGAGGGGATAAGCCTGATCGCGAAAAACGTCAGCGGGACGTTGACCGCGGCGATGATTGCGTAGACCGCGCCAAAGCGGGCCTTGGTGCTGTCCTCGCCGATCGACGAGCGCATGACAAAGTATCCTGAATACATGAGCATCAGGATGAGGTATGTTGTAAGCCTCGGCTCCCACTGCCACCATACGCCCCAGGCCGCCTTATCCCACATCATACCGGTCATCTCAACGAGTAGACCATACATAAAGCCAAGCTCGACCGCCGCAAGGCTTAAGAAATCGTATTTGCGCTCCCTTTTGTAAAGAAAGAGCGCGCCGAAGACCGCCGCAAGAATAAACGATACGAGCGATGTCTCGGCGACCGGCACGTGGAAGTACAGTATCTTCTGGTGAAATACCTCTTTACCGGTATTAGGATCGACGGCGATGGGCGCGACAAGAAATGCGTATGCGATGCCGGTAAGTAACAGGACGCTTCCGATGCCTAACAGTATAGTAATCGCCTTTTTCATAATCATTCCCCTATAACAAAATCGTAAAGAGCATATGCTACCAGCAAGAACATTATATCATACGCCGCTAGTATTTTCATTGCGCTTATCACGGGGGCGAACTTTTCACCCGTTACGCCGCCCATTATCCCGTTGGTTGAAGTCACGGCGCAGATAAGAATCGGCGAGCTAATCGGCAGGTAAATAAGCGGCAGCAGCATATCCCTCATTTTCGTATTAATCGATATCGTCGAAAGAAGCGTCCCGACGACGCATATCCCGATGTTACTTAAGACGATTGCCAGGATAAACATCGGAACAGACCCCCGTATTGAGAGGTTAAGCATCACCAGATAGAGCGGCACCGCGATGATCTCGACGATCGTTAAGAATATGAAGTTGCCGATCATCTTACCAAAGAAAATATTCGGCCTGTCTACCGGCGAGAGGAGCAACCCCTCAAGGCACCCCTCATCCTTTTCGTGGACGAAGGAGCGGTTTAAGCCCAGCAGCGACGTAAACAAAAACGCGATCCATATCAGGCCGCCGGCAAACGGGCTAAAATCGGTCGTCGTGCCAAACCCGTAATGAAACGCTACCATGATAAGCAGCACAAACAGGAACATGGAGACGACCATCTCTTTAGTTCTAAGCTCGGCGATGATATCCTTTTTGACGATTGCGCCGATCTGGCGACCGCCCGACATTACGAGTCACCCCTTACGCGCTGGTGGTAGATGCTTTTAAACTTATCGATATCAAGCTCGTTTTTATCCTGGTAGAAAACGATCTGCCCGTTATACAGAATCATCGCCTTAGAGCAAAGAGAGATGCCCCGGTCGATGTTGTGCGTGATCATAATAAACGTGTGGTTCTTGCGGATGCTGTCGATGAGACTCTCAAGAATATCGACGGCATGCGGGTCGAGACCGGTGTGCGGCTCATCCAGGAAAAGCACCGACGGTTTGTGAAGAAGGGCACGTGCAATCGCAAGACGTTGGGTCATACCCTTGGAAAAGGTGCGCACCAAATCGTAGCGCCGGTGCCCCAGTTCAACCTGGTCCAAAAGTTCGTCGATTCGCGCATCCACGTTTTCGACGCCGTACATCGCACCGTAAAAGTGCAGGTTTTCCTCGGCGCTTAAGTCGAGGTACAGCAATGGGCTATGCGAGATAAGCCCGATTTTAGCCCTTATGGCCGCCGAGTTTTTCGTGGGGTCCATGCCTGAGAGGCGAACCTCCCCGCTGCTCGGCGCGATAAGTGTTGAGATTATCTTGATAAGCGTAGTTTTACCCGCGCCGTTTGGTCCAAACAGCGAGAGAAATCCGCCCCTTTCAAGCTCAAAGGATATGTCATCGAGAACTTTTCGTTTCCCGAATACTTTTGAGAGGTTCTTTACTTCGACCTCGGGGGACATGCCCGAAGCATCCCCTTCTTTTTCTTTTTCCAAAGGCTCCACTACTTGTTTCATAAACAGCTTATTCGGCCCCCGCCAACGCTTCTTTACGCTTGCCCGCTTTAACTTTTTTCTTCGGCTCGGTTGCATCCGCTTCGTCCTCGGCCTCCTCGGTTACGGCAACCGCCTTGGGCCACATTGAAACCATGGCACCCAGCGCCAGGATAAAGCTTCCGATCCAGACGAATGATATCAGCGGATTTACCTTTATATTAAGCGAAAGGTTGCCCTGCGGGTCGATGCTGTTTAAAACGACGAATATGTCTCTGAACGGCTCGTAATAGATGGCCGCTTTTGTTGTTTGCTGCTGCTGGGCTTCATGAAAGATAAGCTGGGGGCTGATCCGCCGCAGGAACTTGCCGGTGGTACGGTCCAGCATATCAAAGTTGGCATTAACCACATATTCTTCCGGCTTTTGGGACTCTTTAGTCCCAGCATACTTCAAGGTGTAATTGCTGACCTGGATGGTTTGGCCCGGCTGGTTCTTAATCGTTGCCGGAATATCCTGCACGTAAAGCTGAGAGCCGGCGATTCCTATCATCATAACAGCCATGCCGAGGTGACCTACAAATCCCCCGGCCGTGCTGCGATTGAACTTAAAGAGCGCAACGAGCCCCGAGAAGAACCCGACGCCACGGCCCTTGGCCCTCGTGCTTGCGGTGATATAGAAGAGTTCGAGAACGGCGATGATGGCAAATATCGGTACTACGAGAAGAACGAAGTTAAATGCTTGCGTAACAATATTTCCCGAGCCGGCGTTTAAGGTCTGGGCGAAATTGAAGATGTTCCCTCCGAAAAGATACAGCGGAACCGCCAGCACGACGGCCGATACCGCCGGTACGGCAAGGTGTTTAAGCAGCTTACCCGGGTCCGTCTTGGTCCAGCCGAGGAACGGACAGGTGACGACGAGCAACAGGTAAAGCGCTCCAAGAGGTTTGGCCAGGGCATTGTAAAAGTCCGGGCCGACCGAGGTCTTAAAGAACGGCGGGATGACCGTCGCGCCAAGGATGATAAAGGTAAAGGTCACAAGCGCCACGTTGTTTAAGTAATAGGTGAAGTGGCGGGAGAGGAAGTCCTTGAAGAACTCCTGGGTCTCGAACTCCTTGCTCCTGCTACGCGACAAATATGCCGTTAAGCCGAGAACAAAGAGCATGAGGCCGCCAAATAACAAGGTGAGGTCTACCCTGATATCGGGAAACGCGTGGACCGAGCTGATAAGGCCCGAGCGCGTAATAAACGTCGCCATAACGACCATGATAAACGAGAGCGACGCAAGCCATATCGCCCATAGCTTCATGCCGCCCCTGCGGCGATACATGGTAAAGGTATGTAAAAGTGCGGTGCCGGTAAGCCATGGCAGGATCGATGCGTTCTCCACCGGGTCCCAGCCCCAGTAGCCGCCCCAGCCGAGAACAACGTAGGCCCAAAGCGCACCTAAGAATATCCCGACGGTCAAAAAGAGCCACGCAAAGAGCGTCCATTTATGAGCGCGGTCGATCCACGCGCGCGTGGCGTCTCTGTCTATAAGCGCCGAAATCGCAAAGGCAAACGGTATGGTCATGCCCGCATATCCCATGAAAAGCGTCGGCGGATGAAGAACCATCGCCCAGTGCATCAAGAGCGGGTTAAGACCGGCGCCCACCCCATTCATCTCGGGGATCGGGCCTTTAAATGGGTTGGTCGCGGCAATAATCGTGATGACCAGGAAGAGCTGGACGTAGTTGGAGATATATAACGCCATCGATTTTAGACGGTCGTTGCTTTTTAAATTGGACAGCGCCAGAACCGCAGTGTACCCGGTCAGCATCCAGAGCCATAGCAACAACGAGCCCTCATGACCGGCCCAGAACGCGGATATCTTATAGAACACGCTCATCGTCTGGGAGGAGTGCTCGGCGACATAGCCGAACGTAAAGTCATTGTTAATAAAAGCAAGAACCAGGGTGAGACTTGCAAAGGTCACGCTTATGAACTGCCAGACCATGCCCCAACTGGCCAGTTTTTGTTGCTGCTCCCCTTTTCGCGGTTTAGCTTTGTTGCCCAGATAGAAGCTGTAAGCTGAAAAAACGGATATCGCTATCGCCACGAGAAGGGCGAGCAAGCCAATCATACGCATAAGCTATTTTCCTCCTGATTTCTTCTTCGAATCGTATTTCGAAGGGCACTTAGTGACGATGCTATCGGCGACTACCTTGCCTTTCGAAACCAGCTTGCCCTCCGCTACGACATCGATGCCGTCGCCGAAGGTCGATGGCAGCTGCTTCGAATACTCAACCGCTAATTGTTGAGTATTGTCCTTCTGATCAACAATCGTAAACGTGCAGGTGTGGCCCTTATTTATAACAGAGCCTTTTTTAACCTGGCCGCCGACATTTACGTTTTTTCCGACAAAAGACGAATCGCGCGTTACTTCAGCTATTTTTTTATAGTAAGATACCGATGCGCCCGAGCCCAGCGACTGCCAGATCATGACGCCGATGACAACAAGAAGGATGCCGGTAACGATAAGCAACCTTGTCTTGCTTTTGCTATCAACCATCTAAGTCTCCCTCCAAATTCTATCTCCGTGCCCCGCCGGCAACCGGCCTACGGGGCATTCCAAACCTTTTTTTTGCTATGTCTACTATGCTTTGTAGCATATATATAAAAGCTGGTCGGGTCAATCGTAAACCCTGGCCTCTTTATCCTTGAACCCGGCGATAAATAGCCGCGTGACGTTGATTGCTACAACGATAAATACCAGCGTAATAAGGCCGACAAACAGCTTTATCTGGAATGAATCCGACCTGGCAAAGGCGTTATTGGGATGCACTAGCTTACCTGTCTTTGTAAGCAGCAACACCGATATAACGGGCAACCCAAGGTTTATACCGGCCCGCACCGGTGCGCTCTGCACTATCAACCTGAGAATAAACGCGACAATCGCCATTAACAGAATAATGACCGCAACCCGCAGGCGCGGCTCGGTCCACCATCTCCCGCCCCAGGTAAGCGAGGCGGCATATGAGCCCATAATAACGCTGGCGGTCCAGAACAGAATCGCTGTCGATTGGCTGGCCGATGATAAGTGGAGGACGTTGGTGGTCTTCTTGGCAAGCGGTCCGCTTCGGGTGATAAGGCCGGCAAAATAAAAAAGGCTGAGTAAACCCGAGATTGCAAACATAGCCATGCCGACCCAGGTTACTGCCGCGTGTATGTAGATTAGTCTGATGTAGTTTCCTAGAGTTTTTTCTTCCGGGGCAACCAGAGCGAGGACTATTGCTAATATAATCAGCCCGAAGGTTATCAATAAAGCTGTTTTTCGCCTTCCAGGATTAAGCTCCATAATAGAACTTGCAACTCTCCATATCCGTGACGTTACAACCGTCTTTTTCAAAATGGGGCACCCCCGTCAGGAAGCGCAATTTTGGTGTTTAGGCAAGCAAACCTGACAGGGGTGATGAATAACCTCTGCGTTAACGCCTTTTTAGCCTGCCTAAACAAGTCCAGATTAACAGAAACAGAGCACTTTAGCAAGGAAAATAGCCCGCGCTTTACCTGTTTTGCAAGATAAAAATACGACGTCATACCGTGTGGGGTATTCGTAATGCAACCCGTGTGGCCCCACTAAAAGCAGAAAGGCGGCCGCTTTAAGGGGCCGCCCCTAAACAATCTAGTTGCTTATATAATGTTTATATATAATGTTAGAGTTCTGACTGGCGGAACAGTAATAATTTGATGCATTGTAAAGGCCCGCTTTCATAGCGGGCCTTTACTAAGGTTAAGCTTTTAAACACTAAAACGGGGCACTGGTTAGCCATGGATCGGCATCCACATCATATACTCTAACACCGGTTACGGAATCAGTATGGTAACTAATTGCGTCCCCGCTACCGATCGGACTCGGGCCGTTTGCCGTACCCCACCAATTAACGTCGCTAGCGAAGAATATCCTCTGCCCGTCTATATTTGCAGTAACCAGCTCACTTAAGCCTGGCTTGATATGGTGGAAATACAATAACGCCAATTTTATTCATCCCTACCTTTATCTCTCAACTGGCTTTTTTCTGCGACACCCATACGTACGGCCTGGAAAATATTCCGCTACTACATTCAAGGTCGTCAATAAATTTTACAACTCTTGCGGGATTGCCAACGGCTACTGCATTGGCAGGAACGTTTTTGGTGACAACAGACCCGGCGCCAACCAGCGCATTTTCACCGATAGTTACGCCCGGTAAAATTGTTACGCTAGCGCCGATTCGCGCTCCACATTTTACGATCGCGCCACCTCTGCACTCGCTGTAACGGGGACAACGTGGGTGCAGATCGTCGGTAAATACCACATGCGGTGCAATGATTACATCATCTTCAAGCGTAACATCCTCAAGAAAACACCCGGTGTGAATGCGCACCCTTGAGCCAATCTTATTGCCATACTCCAGCACGGCATTCGTTCCGATGCTAACATCTTCAGCAATAGTATTGCCCTCACGAATACTTACACCTTGGCCACATTGAAACCGCGCACCTATTTCAACGCCCGCATAAATGGTGCTAAATGGACGAATAATTGCATGTTCTCCAATGACGGTCGCAAGTTCTCCTGCAGCGGTGTTGCGCGGAGGTTTTCCAATTACACATGGAGCTTCGATCAGCGCATCATCACCAATTGATACATTAGGATAGATCATGTTCAGGCTTGCGATCATGCTGTCCATTGCCTCCATTAGACCCCTCCCCAAAAGTGTTTGTTGCTTCCAACAGCGATTTACTTGCCGCATCAAGTGTTCTAACAACTTGCAATCCCGCTAACCCATCGGTAATCGGGTTGTTGTCATTGACTATACAATCAAGAAAATGCTTGATTTCAGACGCAAGTGGTTCATAGTTATCCAACCTCGGTGCGTAGACATCACCGGTTTGATACGACCAGAGAAATTCGCCGAAAGACTCGTTTTCCACGAACTCAGCGCCATGCTCAAAAACTCTAACTTTTTCTATGCTCTCGGTATCATCGTAAATAATTACCTTTTTGCTACCGACAACCATCGTGCGACGAATCTTCACGGGTGATAACCAACTTAGATGGATTTCAGCAATTACACCGGATGGAAAGCTTATATTAATAAAAGCCACATCCGGCACATCCGGCCGCATACAACCACGGCCGCATGTATGTACGCTAGCCGGCTCCTCACTTAGCCAATATAGCAACATCGATATATCATGGGGCGCTAAATCCCATACAACATCAACATCGGAAATTACGCTTGCATCATTTTGGTGTAGACCTGGGTTAACTCTGCTCATAGAAACATAGTAGATACTCCCCAGCCCGCCGCTATCAATAATCTCTTTAATTTTCCGAACCGGCGGACTAAAAAGAAAGGTGTGCCCTACCATAAGCTTTACACCCCTTCTCGAAGCGGCCCGCACCAGTACCTCGCCGTCGTGTGCATTATCTGTTAGTGGTTTTTCAACCAGCACATGCTTTTTGGCCTCAATAGACCGCATTGCCAGAGAAAAGTGAGTTGATATCGGTGTGGCTATGACAAGCGCATCTATATGCGGATTGTTGATAACGGAGTTGAAATCTTGAGTTACTGGCTGGTTAGGGTAATGATTCCTTACCCTGTGCAACCGGTCTAGCGAACGATCGCACACATATTCAACGTTACACTCTGTATAGCTTTTTAAATTTCTCAGTAAGTTGGGCCCCCAATAACCATAGCCAATAAGTGCCACATTAACTTTTTTATTCATCATCTAAGATGCCCCCTGTCCCGTTATTACAACTATTATTGTGCGTGCAAGGATTTTGATATCTAACCAGAAAGACCAGTTATCAGCATAGTCAATATCAAGATCAAGCATCTCCAACAGTGATGTACTTGACCGTCCACTGACCTGCCAAAGGCCAGTTATTCCTGGCAATACAATAAAGCGTTTGAGGTGATTTTGCTCGTAGAGTTCAACAGAATACGGCAGATCAGGTCGCGGGCCCACTAGGCTCATTTCCCCTTTAAGTACATTTACAAGCTGTGGTAACTCATCAAGGCTGGTTTTCCGTAAAAAAGCACCTATCCGTGTAATCCGCCCATCGTCTATAACCTTATAAATAGTATCATGGGTATGCTGGCTCTGATCGCTAAAGAGCGAACGCACAAAATCCTTATGAGCGTTATCGTGATCAGCATCATACATAGAGCGGAATTTATACATGTTAAACGGCTTGCCGCCTTTGCCAATTCTGGTTTGTTTAAATATGACCGGGCCCCTAGAGTCAAACTTGATTAAAACAGCAATAGTAGCGAATATTGGTAGCAATAGCGGTATTGCACCTAATACTATAAAGACATCTAGGGTCCGCTTTGCATGTAATGAAAAGCTTGTTCGATTAAAGGCATTATCTTTGAATATATGCAGTTTACTACCTAGGATATTCATGCGTAGTCTCCTCTTTAAGTGACCTTAGCTCACTGAACCAAGCTATAGTCACCGCTAGCCCTTCTTCCAAACTTGTTAATGGTTCCCATCCTAGAGCTTGCTTTGCTCTAGTTATATCGGGCTTCCGCTTAGTTGGTTCGTCCTCTAAAGCTGGTAAAAATTTAAGATCAGAGGATGAACCAACTAATGCCTTAATTAGGTTTGCCAGCTCTAATAGCGTCCTCTCATCGCCCGATCCGATGTTTATTGGCTTTACATCGATGGAATCAGAAATAGCCGCAAGATAAAGGCCCCGAACCAAGTCATCTATAAAGCAAAGGCTGCGTGTACGTAATCCATCGCCATAGATGGTCATCGGTCTGCCTTTAAGTGCCTGGTTCACAAAGTTAGGTATAACCCTGCCATCATCTGGACGCATAAATGGCCCGTAGGTATTGAATATCCGCACGATCCTCGTATCTAGTGAATATTCATTTGAAAACGCCGTGGTAAGGGATTCAGCAAAACGTTTCCCCTCATCGTAACAGCTGCGTACTCCAACCGGATTTACATTTCCCCAGTATTGTTCCGGTTGCGGATGTAGCTTTGGGTCACCATAAACTTCTGAAGTTGAGGCCAATAGGAAACGCGCTTTATTGTCCACCGCAAGTTTAAGCAACTCATATGTGCCGGTACCATTAATTATCAGGGTGTCAATTGGCCGTTTTTGGTAATGAATAGGGCTTGCCGGGCTTGCCAAGTTGAAAACATAATCAATGCCACCAATTGCTAGCGGTACCCGTATATCATGTTTAATAAAATGAAAGCCCTTTCTTCCCATTAGAGTTGCAATACTGTCCAATGTCGAGGTCATTAGGTTATCGACACAGATAACCTCAAAACCTTTTGCTAGTAGTAAACGGCAAAGATGCGACCCAATAAAACCCGCTCCTCCTGCGATAAGTGCTTTCATTAATACGTCACCAAACTCCCATCGGTTTTTGCAAACTTAATAGCCTTTTTAAATGCCACCATGCTGATTGGCAGGATGATTAAGGAAAATAGCGCCAACGCAGCGATGTCTGGAAGTAATGCCATGAAAGAAAACCCCTGTAATACTGCATGTCGCATCGCCCTTAGCGCGTAAAATATCGGGAACAAGTAGGCCATCTTCTGCAGCCAGACCGGCAGCACGGTTATCGGGAAAAAGGTCCCTCCGACGAAGCTCGAGAAGGTTCCAAATAGCCAGTTAATCGGGTCTCCGCGTTTGAGCACCATAATAAAGCTGGCTGAAATTATCCCAAGCCCGCTAAATGCGGTTACTGTAAGAATAAGCACGAGCAATGCACCTGGAACGTTGGCCTTACTTAAGTTAACGCCAAAAAGCAACGAGCCAAGGGCGAGGTATAAGATCACGTCAAAAGCTGTCATTAGAAAATCCCACAGAGAGGCCATGACGATAATCCCCGAAACCTTAGTTGGAGTGATAAGCATTGCTTCAAGCGTCCCCTCTGACTGGGCACCGCTAATTGTTGAAGAGAAGCTGCTAAGCCCGGTTCCTAAGAAGCTGGAGAACGCTATGCCTATTAAGACAAAAGAAAAGTAATCCCCCCCATACTCCTTAAGTTGAAAGCCGACCGATTTACCAATGAGTTTTGAGAGAAAGAAAAAGGTGGCGATCGAAAATAATATGCTGAAGAGGTTCATCAAGAAAGAAAAGCGGTAGCTTACTTCAGATTTAAAGTCTCGCTTTAAAAAGGCTATGATTTTACTTAGCATCAGTTTGATCGGCCTCCTTTAACCAGGTCGATGAATAAGTCTTCCAGACGGCATTGCTCCTTGTAACACGAAACAACTCGACCGCCGCCGGCCACGATTTCACCCAGAAGTTTCGAAACACTATCGCCTTCCCGCGTTTTTACCTCAAGCCTCCAGCTTCCATTGCCATCGATGTTACTCAGAGATATATCATGAAGGCTTTCGCGTAATGCCGCCTTGGCCAGCCATTTATCGGATAATCCTTTTGTCTCAACTATATACTTGTCTTTTTGTGTGACCTTTTTTCTCAGCTCACCAACCGAACCAACAAAAATTACCCTGCCGCCGTCCATTATCGCGATCCTATCGCAAAGCTGCTCGGCTTCCTCCAACCGGTGGGTGGACAAGAAAATCGTTTTACCCTGATCATCAGCGAACCTTTTCCTGATAAGTTGCTTGACGCCTAACGCCGTTATTGGATCAAGGCTTCTGGTCGGCTCGTCCAGAAAAAGGATTCTTGGATTAACAAGAAGTGCCCGAGCGATTCCAAGTTTTTGTTTCATGCCGCTCGAAAAACTATAGAACATGTTATCGGCTGCGTCGGTTAGACCAACTTGCTCCAGCGCTTCGCTCACTGCTCGCTTTAATCGAGCCCGGGGAACGTTGGAGAGAGCGGCGAAAAACTCAAGGTTTTCGCGGGCTGTAAGACGCCAATAAAAGTTTCTCTCATCCGCCGTGGCCAGACCGATAAGGCGTTTGGCTTTATCTTCCTCTTGCAAAATATCAACCCCACCGATCAATACCCGCCCGGATGTCGGTCGAATAAGCGTACAAAGCATTTTTATAAGTGTCGTCTTCCCGGCACCGTTCGGCCCAAGAAGCCCGAAGACCTCGCCTTCGTTAACCTTAAGGCTGACTTCATCGACAGCCGTCAACTCACTTTTCAACGGTGATTTGGATACAACCTTAAGTAAGCCTCGCGGCGGGTAAAATATTTTGATTAACCGCTCAGTCTCCACTGCGTAAATTGAAATCGCCTCGCTCTTCCTGGTATGGATACCGAATGCCTAATTTAAGGTGAGCCAGGAAACAGAAATACCCCTTCTTGTTCGCAATAAAACACTGCGAAAAACGAGGCCACTGCTAATCTATGCTGCTAGATATGACAATAACCACCTAAACAACCATTTATTATTTTTATATTGAGGGTAGACCCACAAGCCAATCTTAGTATCCCATTCCAGCGTCCTTTAACCGGGCACTGAAGGCATAGGATATGTATAGCTTAGCTAAAATATCAGTAAAGGTAGCTGGCGACGCAGCTCATGGTACTTAGCTTGCAGGGCAAATATGGATTGGAGAGCTTCAAATCATCAAGTTATTGATAACCGTTAATGCGCCATCCAAATTAGAGGTAACCAGTTCGAAACAAGGTACGCTGGTTACAATTTCAACAATGGAGTCGAGCACCGCCCCTTGATCAGCGCCGAGATGGGTCATGTTTAATACGCTTCCTGCCGCTATAAGTCGTGCGATGGTCTCATTTTCGGTGATTTCTTTAAGGTCTGTTTTTTCTGTTGGCTGGTAGTTGGGAAATACAATATAGCGAATATTTGCAGGTAAGCGTTCTTGGTAAACCGAATTCTTATCGATTTCAATGAGGCATTTTTTCTCGCGTGTGATGAAGATGTCTCCGCGGTTTCTGCCAACTTTAAGGTCTGAGAACTTGTCGATGACATCCTTGCCAAGGAAGACGCTCCTCGGGAAAGAAGATACGGTTAGGTTAGAAGGGTCGATAAGACACACCTCATCAGATAAAAAGCTATACCCAGCCCTTGTTAGCGCAAGAACAAGGGTCGTTTTACCGCTGCCGGAGCCACCGGGGAAAATTATTCCTGCCTCACCTTTGGCAACGGCGCCGGCATGAAATTGTAAGAAATCGCCAAGGTTAGCCAACACAAAAGAGAAAACCGTAAAGTAGGCGGTTCTCAGCAGCTCATAAAAGCCCAGGCCGCTTTTTACCTTGTACGATCTCATCCCGTCTGAACTCGATGGGGTTAATAAGGCAATAGGCCACGTATCAAAAGAAAAACTTTTTAAACCGGAACGAACGGAGGCTGTAAGATACCGCTTCTTACCTGAAAGCTCTACTGCTAAATCTGCCTTGCCTTCTTTTCCGCACATAAAATGCGCGAAGATATGATTCAGCGCATGTATCAAGTCTTTGCTCTCGGCTATAACCTCTACGGAAATACCATAAAAGTTGTAATTAGTTGAGGCACCGGGCTCTCTCCTTAAAATCTCTCCTCTTTGTTGAATAGCTCCCATTCAGAAACCTTTCGCATGAACTTGTCTATGACACATGTGCCTAGTGTAATCTGATAAGATCAAATAGTCGCATGGCATCAACTGGCTCTTCTTTTATAAGCCAACCCTCGCCACGTTTATCCTGATTTTGGCACGCACGTGCAGGGGCAAGCGTGGTTTGATGACACAGATAGGCCCCTAAAGCGTAGACGGCTTCTGTTGATTCTGTGGTATTTTGGATCGAATTTTTCCTCATCATATGTAACAATTTTTGGAGCTTCATACGCTCTTTTCACACCATCACCTCCCTCTGTTAAGTCTAGTTATTTCTCATGTGCATAAGTGCCATGCGACTATTTGATCCTGCCGGCACCATTACCGGTAAGATAACTTTCCGACACCGTACGTTACCGATATCGGCTCCTTCAGAAGGTACTCCGGGGTTATATCAACTAGCCCGCTTACCGCATTTTCGTATTCGGCTACGTCCATGGCCTTACCCGAGATGGTCGAATCGCATATAAGACTTACACCGTCTATCTCAACGCGTACCCAGGCATGCACATCAGACATGCCATCCAACCTATTAGTCACACCGACAATCAGTTCCGACGCAATCCCGCACCTTTCAAACAAGGCCTGTAAAAGCGAAGCCTGGTTCTTGCAATCACCGACGCCAAGCCTGATGATATGTGAGGGATGTGTCCATATGCTCGGTGAATAATATCCGATATTCTCATAAACGTGTGCAGCTATAGCCTCGACCTGGCCTCGTAAATCCTCATACTTGCCTTGAATGCTGGTGGCAAGATCATCGATAACCCTCGGTTTAGGCCTCGTCAAACTGCTCGTACGGATCGCTGCCCTAATGAAATACGAGGTAATCCCAGCTAGTAAATAGGCGATAATCTGTTTAAATGTATTGCTCTTTCTACCAGCACATCTACTATTCAACTGACAGATAAGCCTAAAAGTATTTTTCAGCACGGTAAATGCCTTTTCTTTGCACCTGAGTTTTCCGCCTAGACATCTAAGACGTTGGAGTTATGCTCAAAATTAGAGTGTTGTAAACGTATGCGAACCGGTGATTGCCAATACACCATGGATGTGAATTTAACAGTACAAGGGGTGAGCGTAGCGCTACTGGCCGCTTGAAGTGGCTTTTTATTCGAAAGTTTTAAATAGAGGCATTTATAGATTAAATGCTTCAGCCGACAGCAAAATCTGTGAAAAATGAAAGTGCCTCAAATGCTTTGCTATTCCTGTATCTATAGGTAAAGTAGCGACTTAGGGTAATTCACACAGAGCTAAGGACTGAGATAATAGCCCCTACTTAGCCTCTGCTATCTGGGCATCGGCATTTCAGCAAAAGCGGTGTTAAGCCACCTTGGGATATTTGAGTGAAAAACCGATAACCTCATGTGCTACGCGCTCGATATCGGATTCCTTCAGTTCGGGAAACATCGGGAGCGACACGATCTCTTCCGCCACCTTTTCAGTGACCGGGAAATCGCCCTTCTTATAACCGTATCCCTTGAGTGACGGCTGCAGGTGAAGCGGTACCGGGTAATGAATGCCTGTTTCTATCCCCTGCCCGGAAAGGTACGCCCTCAGTTTGTTACGCCCATCGACACGCACGACGTAGAGGTGGTAAACATGGTCGCCCGAATGGTGTGAGGCGCGGACCGGCGGGACAACGGCTGAGTCCCTGAAGAGACAATCGTATATTCTGGCGTTATAGCGGCGTGCTTTATTCCAGCGGTCGAGGTATTTAAGCTTAACACTTAAAACCGCAGCCTGGACCCCATGCAGGCGGCTACAGAAACCGGGCTCGACATGACTGTACTTATCAACCTGGCCGTGATTTCGAAGCAGCATAACGCGCCCCTGAATAGCCTCATCGTTGGTCACAACGATGCCGCCATCTCCGATTCCGCCAAGGTTTTTGCTTGGATAGAAGCTAAAGCAGGCGGCATCGCCAAAGCAACCGACGCGGCTCCCCCTAAGTCTGGCGCCGTGGGCCTGGCAAGCGTCCTCAACGACCTTTAACCCGTGTTTGGCGGCAATGCGCATAACCTCAACCATATCGGCGGGCTGACCGTACAGGTGTACGGGGATAATCGCTTTGGTTTTTTTGGTGATCGCGCCTTCAAGCTTGGATGTGTCCATAAGATACGTATCCTCGTCGATATCCACAAATACGGGGCGGGCGCCGCTCATAACAATCGCTTCGACAGTGGCGATAAAGGTGTTGGGTACGGTGATGACCTCGTCGCCCGGGCCGACTCCGAGGGCGCGCAGCGCAAAATGAAGCGCATCCGTTCCCGAGCCCACGCCGGCGGCAAAACGTGTGTCACAAAACGCGGCAAACTCATCCTCAAACGTTTTAACCGTATCCCCCAGCGTAAATCCGCCCTCGGCAAGAACCTGGGTAATCGCCGCCTCGATTTCGGCGCTTAAAAACGAGTGTTGGCTTTTTAAGTCGACAAACGGAATCTTTTCGAAAGTATTTTTCGTGCCCGACATGTGGTCCCCTTTCCGTATCGCAGGTTTTAGATGCGCACACGCCTATGCGGCTATATCCCACGGATGCTTTAGCAGCACCAGGATCTCCCTTTCGACAAGCTCTTTGATGAATTCTTCGGTTTCTTTACGTATCTGGCTTTCCGGCTTTTTGCTTTTAGCGGTAAGCGCTTTGATGATTTCGCGCAGCTCGTGCTTGCCATCGGATAGCTCCCATATCTTTGTTCCGGTGGCATTTAAAACAAAGAGCCTTCTGTCTTTTGACTGGACTATCAGGGTTTGCCCGTCAATAACACAGGATGCCGAATCTATCCCGCGCAGCGGGTAGCTGCTCAGACTAATTCTTTGTTTTGCTTCCACAGTAACCTCTCTTATCGTAAGCCTTAGATTGCAGTGGGCCACGTTCAAAGCTTAAAATCGCTGCCTACATTTTTCCCCTAAGTCGGATAAATAAATCACGTAGGCGCTAAAAAAGCCCCGTGTTGGTGAATAATTTAGGCGATCATTCCCGTGTATTAATTACCTGTATGGCTGCTATCAGATAATAGACCGTGGCGGCATAGCTCTTTGGCGCATAAGCTGATATCGTTCATTACCCCCTGGGGATCGGCCTCGTACTCGGATATGACCGCATTAACGATATCCAAGAGACTGTGGTCGCCGTCCCACAAGTGCCATGCCATGAGGGCCGTTGCGTTGAGCATATGAAGCCTTTGGGTGCGGGGATTGTAGATAACCCCCTCCTCGTTAACGACCCTGAAAACAAGGTCCGGGTTTCGGATAAGCCTGGTCGATTCCTCCATGGGTCTCTCCTTTCCATTAACTTAATTCCCCTTTAAGGACGGATTAACGCGTGGGCTCGAAGATTTTTAAGACGGGTAGTTTTTACAAGCCGTCACTCGGGTAAAGAAAGAGCAGCATTCGCACTAGCGAAAAGGAGGAGTTCAATGAGTGGGGGGCATATGGCTAGAAAAACAGGTGAACGAGGCAGGCGGTGGTACTTTTGGATCTGGGTTATCACCAGCATCTTTATACTTGTAGCGCTTCTAGCGGGTCTTGGATATACCGAGCTATCGCATGCTGATAATAGAGGGGTCTTTAAAACGGCAAAGCTTGCCCTCGGGATACAAGGAAGCCTCAACGGCGCGGTTATGGAGAATTATCCAGGAAAGCGGCCGGCAAAGAATCTTGAGATTAGCGTCGACGGCAAAAACATCGAGCCGGTAAAATCCGGTTTTTTTGCGGTCAGGAACCTGCCGACCGGCATACATACGGTTATTATCAAAGGGAAAGGGTATGAAAAAGTAGTTAAAAAGATTGCCGTGGATAAAGGAATCAACGAGGAATCCTTTAGCCTGTCGCTAACGCCGGTTGAAGCGGCAAACCGCTGGATGCAGACGAAAAAAGAGAACAAATACGAGGATACTTACTCGTACCTGCACCCGGATGAGAAGGCCCGGATTGAAAAGACGCGCTACGTTCAGTATAAGAGCAAGCTACAGAAGCAGTATAATGTCTTGCTGAAAGACTTTATCGTTCATACCCCCAGGTTCGTCGACACATGGAAGCACCCGGGTACCGGTAATGTTTATAAGGATATCGCGATTATGAAAGTGGACGGCGTTATTACTGCAAACCATATAGCGCCAATAAAGAAAAGCTGGAACGTCTATGCGCAGAATGTTAAGGGACAATGGATGTTTCTCTCCGCTAACTAACGATTAAAATCTAAAATGGCCGCTCTAATCGCTTTGATATGCCGGCGGCCATTTTAGTAATCCAGGCCCGAAGCGCGGGGCTTATGTAGTCCTCGCGCTTCGGATCCCATGAACACTTACTCTTGATTATCAGCTACTCCGCATTGTGTGGATGTTGAATTGCTTGTATTTGACTGCGTAACGGTGCTCGTTTGAGTAATTGTGTTCGTGCCGGTATTGGATGCAGTAGCATTGCCGCTAACAGCAAACGCGGTGCCGATATTGTTCACGCTGATAGGAGCCGTGTTCGTTGCGCATCCCGAGCAAGAACGGGCAGTCGAGTCGTTGTTTCTTATGGACGTGAGCCCGACGTTACCAACGGCAACCGCAGGACCGGTTGTTGCGCTCACATAATTGCTGATTGTGGCCCTTTGGGTTACACAAGCATGATTTGATTGTGTCGGGCAGCATTTCGGTTTTTCGGGCCTTACGGGACAGCGGGCAAAAGCCATTCCGGTCATGCTGAGTACCAGCGCCAGCGCCAGTAGCACTACTAAGAGTTTCTTCAAAAAGTTCACCTCCTTTCGTAGATAAAACCTCAAACTTGCAAACTTGGTTTGCTGCGGAGCATTGAAGGTTATTGCCAATCACAAATCGGTTCAAACAAATTTATTCCGATAATTCTGATAGGTTTGTTTCCTCGGGCCGCGGCGTTCGAGCAAACACATATCAATATCTTGGATTTACGCAGGTAATAGTGCCAATTGCCAAAATTGGCCATACTATCCTTAAGGTCAGGTTGTTACTATCCTTAAGGATAGTAACCGCAGCTCAATACTGTGGTATTTTCTCTTTGGCAGACTTGGGGGATGTATGAAGTTGCCGGCTAAACGGCTGAAAATGGCCTCCTTTAGAAGCCTCGCAGCACGTAAGCTTATTCATGGTGCCCATGATCAGAAAAAGGGCCTTGCGGCCCTTCTTCGTTTTTGAGTTTCTTTATGTATTCTACAAGGTCTTAATCGTTTAGCGCTTCAATACCTTCCATGGTTTTACAATTAGCGTAAGCTTGATCCATCCAGTGAGTATGCTGAACAAGATCACCCATAGCCATAACGGCAAGCCGATCGGGTGATAATCGCTTGCAGTATATGCTGCATATGCAATGTTGTCCTGATTTCCACCGAGCTTAGCACCCCCGCTATCGCCATTTGCCGATGGCGCAGTGACGTCCCCGCCTGGGGAGCCGTTCTTGGCGTCCGGGTTTGCTTGCACCGTCGCATCTTGGTTATCCGTAGACTGAGCGGCGCTGCTTACCTGACCGCAATCGCTTGTTGGGCACTCGTTGGCCGGGTTAAACCCGATCAAGATTACATTGTCGGTTCTGTTTGGTTCCGTCGAGCCCGTCTTTGCAACGGCATAGCCGCTTATTGCCGTCGCATCGCCCTTATTGAAGATGTCTGCATCATGATCATTGACCGCTACCTGGTCGTTTCCAAAGATATTCTTTGAAATCGCGGTGGAATTCACCCTATTAAGCGGGGCTTTATCCCCAGTAGCTGTCGTATCTCCTGTTTGGGCTTTTGCCTCCTCGTTTGCCTGTGCCTTTATGGCGTTGTTGCGCTCTATCGCGGGTTTTGTGCCGTCCGCCAGTATGTCTTGTTCGAGGCACCCCGTCACCGATATCAGCGCTTCCGTCATGGCGCTCGTGGCGTAAGCGTAACCGCTAAACGCCTTGGCATCGCCATCGTTTTCGATCTGGTTATCAGATGAGTTGAGGGCGGTAGCCGATCCATCCGGCTTGCCCGCAGTCACGTCGGCGATTGCGACAGCATCCGACTTGCTGCCGATCGTGTTAACGGAAACTGTGCCCACCGACACAGCATTCCCGGCCGACGTATCCGACGACCCCATGAGGCTCGCCCATATATCATAGACGATATCGATGACAATCGTACCATCCAGCAACGGTTTCACAACCATGGCTACCGTAGTAAGCGTTGGCGATAGGTTAATCTTGTTACCCATCATGGTATTCAACGAATTTGAGTTTCCGCTTGCCGATGTCGCCAACCCGTTATTCTTGATGGAGTTGCCTGCGTCATTAAGGGCTATCGCCTCCCCATCCGCCTGCTCGCCATGGTTCATGAGAGACGGCTTGGCGGAATCGCCGATCGCAGTTGCCGACGATGTGTTTGCGATAGAATTATCCGCCATCGTACCAAACGCATCCGCATCTCCCGTCGTGGAGTTTGCTTTACCCAGTATCTGCGCCCAGAAGTTGTAGATAATATTGATTGTTACGTTGGAGCCCACCATATTATCGAGAAGGTCGATCTCGCTTGTAATAATCGGCGAGATGAAGATATCGTTGTTCTTCATCAAGTTTAACGCCGCGGCATCGCCGGATACACCGACCGCCCGGCCATCGTTTGCGATCTGGTTACCTGTATCGTTTCCGGCAACTGCGCTTCCATCCGAGTACGAGCCGCTGCCCGATGCGGTAGCCGCCGGCGCATCGCCGATAGCCTTCGCATTGGTGGAATTGTCGATGTTATTATCAACATCGGCTCCAATTGCCGCGGAATCTCCGGATGTGGCGCTCGCAACACCCGTGATCATCGCTATGAATTTGTAGATCAAATTTACCGTTACGTTCGAGTTGATGATATCGCCGCAGACGTTGATGATCGCTTTCACGACGGGCGCCATCTCAATGTCGTTTCCCTGCATATCGTTGCCCGCGTTCGCCAAACCAGTTGCGGCAAGCGCCGTGCCGGTATTCGCTATTGAGTTATCGCTCCCATTAGTGGCGAGAGCGCTCCCGTCGTAAATACCGCCCGCCAACGACGACCCCGCATCGCCTTTCGCAAAGGCTTTGTCGGTGCTGTCGAGCGAGTTATCGGCATCCAATCCAAGAGCGGCGCTGTCCCCGGTTTTTGCCGTAGCCAAACCGGCTACCACCGCCAGGTAATATAACGAAGCTCTTACGGTAATACTTGAATTATTATCTATCTCACCGTATCTACCCACGGATACCGTAACGTCCGAACTAATCCGTGCGGTGTTACCGTCCATGGTGTTGTCGGCCTTCGCCTGGCCCGTATATGCGTCGGCTGTTCCCACGTTACCGACCAGCTTGGTCACACCGTTTTGCGCATACGCCCCACTGTCGCTTGGATCGACAGGCTCGCCCGAGCCTCCTACGGCAATCGCCTGCGAGGTTCCGCCGACGCTGTTGGTAATCTGCGTACCTCGTGAATCCCCCTGCCCGGTCGTCGCCTTGGCCTGGCTATCCACGATTACATTTACATCCTGGTCGACGGTGACCTGTATCGGATCGCTGCTTTGTTGGATCGGGGTCGACCTTTGTCCAGTTCGGGGCGCTTGTATATACTCGGAGCTATCGTAATACCTATCAATTTCGCCTGCGGGCTCAGGATCTCCCGTTGGCTGGATACAATACGTGGGTTCTGAGTTTTGGCTATCCGCCTGCATTTGCGAAGAAACAGGCTGTTCCGCTTGGGTCACGGCCTGCGTTGTTTCGTCCGCTGTATCTGCTAATGCGGGCAATCCGGATAGGCTGATCGCAAGGCATAAAGCCACCAAACAGGCTAAAATCCTCTTCTTTATCACCGGTTCACCCCCTTTCGCTAAGTCATAAACTTTTAGCGCTCTCTACGTTAATCCCTTACCAGTGATATTCAATCCCATGTAATTAATCTTTGTATAAATCTTTGTATAAATCTTTGTTTAATCTGCGTATTGAATTGGTTTGGGGGAGGACTCGGTCCTCCCCCAAATTACTGTTTGTTAGTCCGCCATCAAATCTACGCAAATATCAATAGTCTTGCTTGACATTGCGCCTCTGAAGATATCGACTGCGACATAGTTGTCTGCAAGGTTTGTTGCAACAGCCGGGCCGCTTTCGGCGTTAGCATCGCCTGTGTTGGATACGTTTATTGTGCTTGTGTTGGTAGCACAGCCGTCATTGCAAGCTTTTGCCTTATCATTCTGATCGATGATTGTGGCTGAAGCATTACCAGTTGCGTTGGCATCGCCGGTTGTAGCATCAACATCGTTGTCGATGCCGATGAACTCACAGATATCGCCATCGATAACAGCCGGGCAGCAACCGCCGCAGATATCGCACTTGCCGTCGTTGTTCCCATCCGTGAATGAGTGGCTTAGGCCAGTAGCGCCGTCGCACTCAAACTCGCCGCTTACGCATACATTGCAATCAGCTGTAGCCTCAGCATCCTCGGTGATGGTGTTCTCCACCGAGTTGTTTGCCTGGTTCAGAGCGTTTGCAGGATTGGTATACGCATCCGCGGTACCATGGTTGATGACGTCTTTTGCGCTTGTGTTGGTAGCACAGCCGTTCTCGCCACATGAATCGGCCTCAGCTGAACCGCCGGCACAGGTCAGGCTTACATTACCGGTCGCGTTCGCAACGCCGGTTGTAGCATCAACATTGTTGTGAAAGAAGATATGCTTGATGATATTCCCTTTGACTTCAGCACCACCTTTAAAATTGCTGAGGTTGCGCTCGTTTATCCTGCTTGCAAATGCAAGACTGCTCATGCCGAGCAATAACGCCATCGCTAAAGCTATAACTAGGAATTTTTTCATTAAATTTCACCTCCTTTCATCAATCGTATCTTGCTAAACTTGCTAAACTTGCCGGATTTCTATGCTCTACAGTTTCCTGTTGAAGCCTTAGTGATCTCTATTGCTCTTTATTGGTCTTTTATATCCGCGACGACTCCTTCAACTGCGCTGACGATCTTCCTTGACGAAGAGCCCTTGATGACGTAAGCATCGATCAGGGCCTCCGCCCCGTGCGCCACATCCTCAACCGAGTTAAATATCGAGAGGACGATGACTTTAGCCATTGGATCCAGCTCCTTGATTTTAGAGAGCCCTTCCAGCTTGTCCTTATCCACCGAGCTAAGGCCGATCAAAACAACGTCCGGCCAGGTGGCCTCATAAAGCAGGATGGCCTGCTCAAGCCTTGAGGCCCGCCCCACAACATGGATGCCGTGTGAGCCTAAAAGCTTGCTCAGCAGGTTCTGGAAGACGGTATCCTCATCAACTACTAATGCCTTAATCATATGGATCCTCGTGTGGCTTCGCTTCTCCAAACAAATACTCATAATAGTTAACTGCTCGTGTTCCTTAGTTCTATGCTACTACCCGACCGGCGAACTTACTTCCGTCTTTGGGTCAGTGTTTAACTGTCCTTGTGGCCAGTATTTTCTTAGTACGATGTCCCCCTAATGAAGGGCCGGCGGAGCAGACCTGCATATCGATCCCGCATACAGTCCCACACCCGTTAGCGCAAGCATCGCGCCTATCAGGTACCAGTTGTACTCCATTCCTGTAAAAGGCAGCCTTTTTCTCGGAATTTTGGGACGGCTGGTCGTTGTCACAAGCTGCTGTACCGATGTTGAAGTAGCGCTTGCCAAAACTGCCGTCATGCCAACCTGCGTTGTGGTCGTCGTAGGTGCTACGGTCAAACTCGTTGCTCCCGCTACAGTCGTGCTTGTCGTACCTTGTCCCGCCGTCGTGCTTGTCGTACCTTGTCCCACGGTCGTGCTTGTTGTGGCAGGTGCGGTGGAGCTTGTTGAGTTCGGCGTCGTTACCTGCGTTGTGGTCGTGGGCAGTTGTGTGGTCGTCGACCGTTCGGTCTCAGGCACTTTAAACTCAACGTTCATAAACGCTTTTTTGCCGTTAACAACCACGTCCGCCGATGCGAATATAGTTACATCGCTGTTCTTTATCTCAGAGAGCGGAATTGAGTAGCTATGGTTGTTATCCGATTTAGAAATCAGGTACTGTGTCCTACCATACGACATCGCGCTTGTGACTCCGCCCGGGTTACCCCTGAATATAATTACGGTGAAGTTCAACTTGTAGCCGCTGTCAGTTGAAAAAACAACTGACAGGTTGGACCCGTCATTGGATACGCTCACACTGCCCACCGTCAGCGATTCACCCTTGGCGTTATCAACCGAGAGCGGGGCGGACGAGCCGGCAAGCACTCCCCCTAAACCAACCAGCGATGCGATTAAGTACGCAACGGCCGCCAGTGCAAAAATTCTCCTAAGGTTCCGCATATTCTTCCTCCTTCCTGCTTATGCCTTACCTTTGCTTCCTAAACCACCCGTTGTCCTCAAAGAAACAGCGCATCACCTTCAAGAGCAAAACAAAGGTTTATGTATTTGTTCCATAAAAAAGGACTTATAATTCCAAACTTAGGGTTAGTATTTAACCGGCCTTTAGGCTAGGTTTAGCAGGTAGAGCCGCAATGCGGCCTTTAAAATAATTAATGGGATACGTGCCCAAAAGAGTCGCTTGATTGTTATGCCACCGTCGAGCGGTATGCCGCTTTGGCGGCTTCGACCCTGTTTTTAACGCCGAGCTTGTGGAAGATGTTGCGGATGTGAAACTTGACCGTGCTCTCCGAAACATAGAGTGTCTTACTGATCTCGGCGTTTGAAGACCCGTTTGACAGCAGTTTCCAGACTTCTTTTTCTCGAGGCGTCAGGCGGTCTGAAACTTTTGTGTTCTGCCTGGCCAGGGGGATAACTTTGCCGGTTAGCTGGGGGGATATCGGGTTGAGGCCATCCGCGGCTTGGCGGACCGCCTCCACGAGTTCGGTTCCCCCAACATTTTTAAGCAGGTATCCGTTCGCACCGCTCTCAAGCGCCCGGACAACATAGTACTCGTCGTCAAACCCCGAGAACATTAAGACCTTGGCGTTTTTGTTGCGCATCCTGATATTTTTCATCGTAGTGATGCCATCGCTGTCGGGTAATTTTACGTCCATAATGATAACGTCGGGCTTGGCGTAATCGACGATCTCCATCGCACGCTTTCCCGTCGATGCTTCCCCAACGACCCTGATATCATCAAATTTTTCTAAGGTTCTCTTTATCCCCATCTGCATCAGGGGATGGTCCTCGACTATCATAACTTTTAATTGGCCCATCACTGTGTCTCCCTCGTGCTAAGTTTCTATTACAACGTATTACAACGTGCCCTTATATCGGAATACTGAAGGTTATACAAGTACCCCTATCCAACTGGCTATCGATGTTAAATGTGCCGAAGAACTGCTCTACCCTGTCCCTCATACTTGCCAGACCGTACCCGCCAAGGCCCTGGGCTCGCCTGCTGCGGGCGCCCGCGTTAAAGCCCACTCCATCATCCTCAACGCTACAGAAGAGCGTGGCTTCACTAAACGAAATGCTGACTACAACCTGTGTGGCCTGGGCGTGTTTATAGACGTTATTGAGCGCCTCCTGGATGACCCTGAAGACGTTAATCTCGTATACCTCAGGCAGTTCCGCTTCTTTCGACTCAATGGTAAGCTCCACTTTGATCCCGGTACGGGATGAGAATTGCTTTGCGTATGCTTTAACCATGGTGGCAAGCCCCTTCTTACTGATGCATTGGGGCTTGAGGGCGTAGATCGAGGAGCGTAGTTCCTGCAGGCACTGGCCGAGGATGGATTTTAGCGATGCCAGTTCGCGCTTTGCCTCGGCTGAGGCTATCAAATCTTCGAGAATATCGGCTTGCAGGAGCGCGCTTGAGAGCGCCTGAGCCGGTCCGTCATGCAGGTCAAAGGCCAGCCGTTGTCGATCTTTCTCAAGAAGCCTGGTGACATCGCACAATGTTTTTCTCACGTTTTGTTTCTCGGCTTCGAGTTGTTCCGACTTTCTAAAAAGCGCCGATATGAGGTTCGCCGCAACCGAGTCCTCAAGAACATCTATCAAGAAATCGACCCGTCTCTCCAGGGTTCTTTTATCGAACTGCCCGAGGGGCAACAGCTGAATCTGCTCCTTGTACGCCTTGGATAATTCGTCTTTTACAAGCCAGTAGTCCTTCTCGCTAAGCAGGAGAACGTGTGATGACAGCTCTTCACACCCGGCAAAGCCCCGGGCCATGCTTAGTTCCACCGCAAAACCGCGATCCATTCTTTCCAGAACAAAGTGGATCCTCTGCTTAAAATATTCCAGCAACTCACCGCTCACGGCTCCTTGTAGCGATTCTGACCACTTGTTAAGCGCGGGTTCGGATACCGTTTCCAACTTTGAAGCGACCTCATTTAGCGACAGCAATGTTTTCTCCACCTACCGATCCGCCTTTCGCTTTGTTGATACGTTCAGCGAGCAAACCTAAACTGTGCTCGAGACCCATGTTTGCTATCCTTTGCGCCCATTGTTTACCCGTTTCCACCAAGCCTAAACAAGGTGGAAAAGTTTGCATTTGAAATCAGCGCATAAAACCCTTCCTACGTCGGCTAAGGGTTTAGGATATTGCTGGTTAAAAACCTAAAATAAAAAAGAGGCCTCTCGGCCCCCTTCATATTTTTGCATTGTATAGCGAATTATATATTTTTATGAATATACTTTTATGCTTACGCTCTTATGATGATTGTTTTTGCTCGGTAGTCTGCGGCTCTTCTTTTGTATCCGTCGCTTTTTTAAGCTCGCGTATACCCTGCCCGACTGCTTTCCCGATCTCAGGAAGTTTCTTGGGACCGAAGATAACGAGCACGATTACTAAGATAACTATCAGCTCAGGAACACCTAAACCAAACATGATCTATCGCAACCTTCCTTCTGTCGTAACTGTTTTATTAACCATAGCACTAATTATGCCCAAAAGCAGCTTAAAATAATAATTCGGCGGTGTATTAGTCGGACGCGATACTGCTGCGTTTTCTCCCGGCTAATTTCTTGTCATTGGCCGACAGGTAGTAAAGAGTATGGAGCAACTGCTGGACCGGATCGGTATTATGAAGCTGTACGCCCGCCGGCACGTTGATGAGCGCCGGGGTGTAGTTCAGGATAACCGAAACACCCCCGTCGATCAGCATGTCCGCTACTTCTTGGGCCGCAAACGGCGGTACCGCGATGATGCCGATCTCGATACCTGCATTCCTGGTGATGTGCGGCAAGTCGGCGATGCTGAACACCTCAAGGTGCCTGATGGTCTTGCCTATCTTCTGCGGATCGCTGTCGAATATTGCGGCGATGTGAAAACCGTGCTGGAGCAACCCCTCGTATGAAGCGATGGCCGAGCCTAAGTTGCCCGCCCCGACAAGGGCGATTTTATGGGGCTCATCCGAGCCCAATATCCGCTGGATATGCTGGATCAGGGTCTCGACATCGTAGCCGACGCCTTTCTTGCCGAAGGTGCCGAAATAGGTAAAATCGCGCCTGACCTCCGCCGGATTGACGCCGCTTGAGAGACCGAGCCGCTCCGAAGAGATCGTTTCGATATTACTTTGTTGAAACTTGATTAGACAATTAAGATATGTGGATAGCCGCTCAATTACGCCTTCCGGTATATCGTTCACTTAAAAACCCCTCACATGTTTTTGCTTTATAGATTACGCCGGGCGCTTTAGATTCATTAAAGATGCATAAAAATACACCTAAAGATATATCGTATAAAGCTTCTTTGAAATAAAGATGGTCAGCCGATTATTATATTGTAACCAATGATACAAACTTTTTCTAGCTCCCGTATTAATTTTCTGCGAATTAGTTTAAACAGGCAGACGAGAAGCGGCCCGACTAGTACCGCGACATCCTATTTTCTGTGCATGTCGTTCTGAAGGAGCGATTAGCAATTGATTGTCATTCTGAAGGAGCGAAGCGACTGAAGAATCTTGGGTGCGGAAACCTTCTTCTTATGCAGGAGGGTCTAAGCTTAGATAGAGTTAGAGTGAAGACTTCTTAGCACAGTGAATCAAAGCTTAGACATACTTAAGTGACAGAAGTACGTGAGTGCCCGCTAGATTCTTCGCTTCGCTCAGAATGACAGGCAACAGCAGTCTGTGAGTGTTCTCTAGATTCTTCGCTTCGCTCAGAATGACGATTGCCGGCGCTCAGAATGACACAATAATTATGGTGTTCTGGCACTAGTGCAAGAAGAGGAGACCGGAAATAGATTACAGGGATATATCAAGAAAAGTTATTATATATAGCGATGGCGCGGCCCGGGGTAATCCTGGGCCTGCCGGCGCAGGGGCGCAGATAAAGAACGTTAAGGGAGACGTACTGGCGGAGGTTTCCGAGTACCTCGGCGAGACAACGAACAACGTCGCCGAATACAGGGCGCTTATCCTTGCGCTCGAACAGGCGGTTCACTACAAACCCTTTAGAATCGAAATACGCGCCGATAGCGAGCTAATGGTCAAGCAGCTTAACGGCGAGTACAAGGTTAAGAACATGGGGCTTAAGCCCCTGTATGATAGGGTTAAACAGCTTTTGGCCGGGTGCACCAGCGTTGAGATCAAGCACATATACCGCAGCGAGAACTCCGCTGCCGATGAGCTTGCCAATAAAGCGATTGATGAGTTTGAAAACAGAGAAGAACCGCAACAACAATTACCGCAGAAACAGCCGAACGATATGCCGGAGCAGGGAAATCTGTTTTAAGGGCCGGCGATTATATAATAAATCCAAATAAATTTAGCGTAATCTTCACAACTTCTTCACATCTTTTATAGCATTTTATGGTAAATTAATAATATCTAGCTAATTATGGCTTTATGAGAGGAGCAAAGATGGACTTAAAAAAGAAGCTATTAATCGGGTTTCTTGTAGTGGGCGTCGCATTAACCGCTGTTGCGGGGATATCGTTCGCAGCAAGTGGCGCCAAGGCAGATGGCGCTCGGCGCGCTTTTGCCAGCGGGTGTTGTGGAGTCTTCGATAGCCTTAGCGAGACGCTTGGATTGAAACCGGACCAGGTTATCGAGAAACGCAACAACGGGGAAAGCCTGGCCGATATGGCTAAAGAGCAAAACGTGTCGCAAGAGGCGATTATGAATGCGATTCTTAAAGATAGGAAGAAAATCCTTGACCAGCGGGTAAAAGCAGGACAGATTACCGCCGGTGAGGAAGCCGCTCTTCTTGAAAGAATGGAAACCAGGATTAGATTAGGAATGAACCATAAGGCCGGCGGCCCGGGGCTTTGCGTGCGCGGTGCCAGCAAACCGGATCAGCACGGACCGCGCTCAGGAGTATGTGCTCCGGGCGCAGGTTGCGGCAATAATTGCAACGGAGGCGCGACGGGTGGAACAGGCATCAACGCTACGGTACAGGGTCCATATTAAAACTATCGTTAGTTCGGGATAAAGCAGGATCGGCTATTGAAGCCGCAAGTAAACGAATAGAGCAAGATATGCTACTGTTAAGTGGAGGTCGGACGTAAGATTCCGGCCTCCACTTTTTTGTCTGATTTGTTCTGCATGCAATCTGGTAGCGAGAGGGTAAGTATAAGCAAAAAGAAAAGGCCGCAAAACTTCGGCCTACTAAAAAGCAAAAATAAAGAACCCCAAGAAACCTTCCTGAGCCACTCTCTACTCACGATTTCCCGTTTCGTTTCTCTCGGCGACACCTATACATTTTGGCCTTACGGCCACCCTCCATAGTGTCTACCTTGAAGCCGCTCCCGGTACGTCGGTTTCCCGAGTGTCCTCGCGTCCAGCCCCTTGGGGTCTACTCCTAATCTATCAAAAATCACCAGCGGTGTCAACATATTTTATAAAATAATCCAAGAAATTATTTTGGGGTATTGGCGGTTTTGTCCCCGTCTCTTGTTCGTCAAATGATTACCAAAACAGCAGGGGCAAATTGCAACTTTAGCTACGTAAACGCTATAATTCACTTTAGTGAATCGAAAGGTGGCTATTATACGTGGCATTTGATGATCTCAGGGATTTTATCAAGTTTCTTGAATCAAAAGGCGAGCTCAAGCGGGTCAAGGCCGAGGTCGACCCGGTTCTGGAAGTTACCGAGATTACCGACAGGGTGAGCAAGAGCTACGGGCCCGCCCTGCTTTTTGAAAACCCAAAGGGTTCGAAGATGCCCATACTCATGAATGCCTTCGGTTCGTATGAGCGTATGAGCTGGGCTCTTGGCGCAAATAATCTGGATGAGATTCCGCAGAACCTTGCAGGGCTTCTCCCCGATGGCGAGCCGAGCACCTTTTGGCAAAAACTCGGCACGTTGATGAAGCTTAAGAACATCGCCGACTATAAACCCAGGGAAGTCAAGAACGCCCCGTGTCAGGAAGTAGTCCTGGCGGATGATTTTTCTCTTGAGGATATCCCGGTCTTAAAGTGCTGGCCGCAGGATGGGGGAAAGTTCATCACGCTCCCCCTGGTTATTACTAAAGACCCGGAAAGCGGAAGGCAAAATCTCGGGATGTACCGGATGCAGGTCTATGATGCGAAAACCACCGGCATGCACTGGCACGCACACCACGACGGGGCGCATAACTACCGTAAGCACCAGGAGAAAAGCCGGCCGATTGAGGTTGCCGTGGCGCTTGGCGGGGACCCGGCCACGATTTACTCCGCAACCGCGCCGCTTCCGCCAAATGTCGAGGAGCTGTTCTTCGCGGGGATGATCCGTAAGCAGGCGGTAGATGTCGTAAAAGCGAAAACGGTCGATCTAATGGTGCCGGCAAACGCGGAGATAATTCTCGAAGGGTATGTTGACCCCGAGGAGACGAGGCGGGAAGGCCCGTTCGGCGACCATACCGGATATTACTCGTTGGCCGATTACTATCCCGTCTTTCACATCAAGTGCATCACCATGCGCAAGAACCCCATCTATCCTGCTACGATTGTCGGCAAACCTCCGATGGAGGACTGTTATATGGGTAAAGCCACCGAGCGGATATTTTTGCCGGTTTTAAAGACCGCACTGCCCGAGATAGAGGACTTGAACCTCCCGCTGGAAGGAGTTTTCCACAATTGCGCAATCGTTTCGATAAAGAAAAGCTACCCGGCGCACGCGTATAAGGTAATGAGCGCGCTATGGGGTTTGGGGCAGATGATGTTTACCAAAATGATAATTGTCGTCGACCACACCGTTGACGCCCAAAATATGTCGGAAGTCCTTTGGAAAGTATTTAACAACGTTGACCCCGCTCGTGATATTATGGTCGTTAAAGGCCCGCTTGACGCGCTCGACCACTCATCGAATACGCCGAAATACGGCTCGAAGATGGGGATCGATGCCACCAAGAAGTGGCCTGAGGAAGGGCATACCCGGGAATGGCCGGACGACATAGAGATGGATGAGGAGACAAAACGCCTCGTCGATAGTAAATGGAAGGAATTAGGCCTTGGGTAAGTTTAAAACCATCCTTGAAATGATCAAGTTCGAGCACACGATATTTGCGCTGCCCTTTGCGTACATGGGCATGATGCTTGCTGCAAACGGTCTGCCCAGCCTCAAACAAATCGTTTGGATTACGATTGCGATGGTTGGGGCGAGAAGTTTTTCGATGGCGATGAATCGCTACATCGATCGTGAAATCGATGCGCGCAACCCGCGCACGAAAGAGCGCGCAATTCCCGCAGGTAAGCTTACCTCACGGTACGTAATGGTCTTTAGCATGGTAAGCCTTGCGGTCTTTTTTATCGCCACATACCAGTTGGCCCCCCTTGCAAGGGTTGTCTGGCCCGCAGTTGTTTTTCCGCTCATTATCTACTCTTACACCAAGCGTTTTACCTGGTTAAATCATGTAGTTCTTGGTATCAGCCTCGGTCTTGCCCCTATCGGCGCCTGGATTGCGATAACAAATGGCTTGAGCTGGCCTGTTGTTATTCTTGGCGGTGCGGTTATGTTGTGGTCTGCCGGTTTTGACATTATCTATGCCTGCCAGGATATAGATGTCGATCACCAGGATGGGTTGCTCTCGATTCCCGCTGTTTTTGGGGTAAAACGGGCGCTGCTCGTTACCAGGATGTTCCATGTACTCACGGTTGGCCTGTTGTTTACGGTCGGCGTGACGTTTAAGATGGGTGCCATCTATTACTTTGGTGTGATGATAACGGCGCTGCTTTTGGCCTATGAGAACAGGCTAGTAAAGCCGAACGACCTCTCAAGGGTCAATATGGCGTTCTTCACAGTTAACGGGTTTATTAGCCTGCAGATATTCGCTTTTACCGGACTCGACTTTGCAGCCAGGTATCTGCTTAAGGGGCTGGGATAGCTTGGGCTCTAACCTTGAATACGTAGTTGCCATAACCGGCGCAAGCGGCGTGGTCTACGGCAAACGCCTTATACAAGAACTTCTCAGAAAAGACTTTAACGTCTCACTTATAATATCCAACCCCGGCAAATTGGTTATCACACATGAGCTGGGTTTTTCATTTAACGAAGACAATGCGGTCGCTGAGATGGCTGAATGGCTTGAAGCATCCAATGCTGCGGCCCGGCTGAGTTACTATCGAGACGATGATTTAATGGCCCCGATGTGCAGCGGCTCTCATTTTACAGGGGGCATGGTGATAATTCCGTGCACGATGGCGACGCTGGGGGCGATTGCCGGCGGCCTCTCATCGAGCCTGATCGAGCGCTCTGCGGACGTGGCTTTAAAAGAGTCAAGGCGCCTTGTAATTGTCCCGAGAGAAACGCCGTTTAACCGGATTCATCTGAAAAATCTTCTTGAAGCTGAGGGGGCCGGTGCTAAAATAGTGCCCGCAATGCCGGCTTTTTATAATAATCCAAAAACGATAGAGGATTTGGTCGACTTTGTTGTGGGAAAAGTCCTCGATCAATTAGGGGTTGAACATACGCTCTTTGAGCGCTGGCAGGGTGAATAAGATAGTGGAGGTATCAAATGGCAACAGTTACTAGCATCGATATGAAGCAGATAGAGGAGAAGGTTATGTCGGGCGGGCGACTTTCTAGGGAGGATGGCATCGCGCTTTACGGGATAAACGACATCCTGTTTTTGGGTGCCTTGGCCCGGTACGTTAAGGAGAAAAAGAGCGGAAACCACGCATATTTTAACGTAAACCGTCATATAAACTTGACCAACGTGTGCGTAAATCAGTGCAAATTCTGCGCGTTTAAGGCTAAGGAAGGAGAACCGCACGCTTATACGATGACGCTCGAAGAGATCATGTCGCGTGCGCTTGAGGCCCCGAAGCTGGGGGCGACCGAGCTACATATCGTGAGCGGCTGCCACCCCGACCTTCCGTTTGATTATTACCTTGAGGCGATAAGCGAGTGCAAGAAGGCCCTGCCCGACATACATATCCAGGCTTTTACTGCAGTCGAGATCGATTATTTTGCAAAGATATCCGGGTTGACCGCAAGAGGCGTACTCGAGAAATTAAAGGAGGCGGGCTTAGGGTCGATGCCGGGCGGCGGCGCTGAAATATTCAGCGGTCGTGTACGCGGGCTTACTTGCGAGAACAAGGCAAGCGGCGATCGCTGGCTTGAAGTTATGGGCTTGGCCCATGAGCTGGGTTTACGCTCCAATGCGACCATGCTTTACGGCCATGTCGAGACCTACGAGGAGCGCATCGACCACATGATAAAGCTACGCGAGCACCAGGACAAAACCGGCGGCTTCCAGAGCTTTATCCCGCTCGCGTTTCATCCCGATAATACCGATCTTGCCGGCATAAAGAGAACGACGGCGTTCGATGATATAAAAACGATCGCCATTTCCCGGTTGATGCTCGATAACTTCGACCATGTAAAAGCGTTTTGGATTATGCTCGGGTTGAAAATCGCCCAGCTCGCACTCGACTTTGGCGCCGACGACCTGGACGGCACGGTCGTTGAGGAGAAGATAACGCACATGGCCGGAGCGCAAACGGATGAGTCAATCGAAAAAGAAGAGCTTATCCGCCTTATAAAAGACACGGGGCGCACCCCTGTCGAAAGAGACACTCTCTACAACATCATTAGGGTGTACGAGTAACAGAGTATTTGCGGTTGTTTAAGATTATCTAAGATGATTTAAGATTCTAAGTGATTTACAAGATTAAAACGAATAATTGGGAGGAATCTAATTGTTTAGGCCGAAAGTCGGTCATATACAGTTTATAAATTGCCTGCCTCTTTACTACGGCCTGGTGCACAATAATGTTCTTCTTGATGTGGAGTTGATCAAAGGGACACCGACCGAACTGAATAAAATGCTCCTCGAGGGCAAGCTCGATATAAGCCCGATCTCTTCGATCGAGTATTGTCGCAACTATAAAGACCTGATGCTGTTACCGAACTTGGCCGTGGCGGCGGACGGTGAGGTTAAGAGCATCCTTTTTGTGAGTAAAGTGCCGCTTGAGGAGATGGACGGGCGCATGGTAGCGTTGACCAGCTCTTCAGCGACGTCACAGGCGCTTACTCGGATCATTTTGCGAGATAAATACAAGGTGTCACCCAAATATTTCGTCTGCCCGCCCGACCTTCCTCAGATGATGATGGAGGCGGATGGGGCGCTTCTAATCGGAGATGATGCGCTTCGCGTTTTATATAACCCCCCAAAAGACCTTTACCTCTATGACCTTGGGGTAGAGTGGAAAGAGATGACGGGGAGGCGTATGGTGTTTGCGGTTTGGGCAGCTCGAAGGCTTTTTGCAGCCGAGAATCCCGAACTGGTTGCCGAGGTGCACCGGGCGTTTATGAAATCAATGGAATACAGCATCGACAAAGTGGATGAAATAGCGAAGGCCGCCTCGAGGTGGGAGTCGTTTGATTACGACTTTATGAAGGCCTATTTCGGCAGTCTCAGGTTTGATCTTGATTTGGCCTACCAGCAGGACATGCTTGCGTATGCGACGAGGGCGTATGAACTCGGCTTCATCCAGGAAATCCCGAAGCTGGAGTTCGTGGAGGTTTAATAGAACTACATGGATAACAACTTAAAGCAGAGCTTAAATCAGAACTTAAATCAATATGAAATATTGGGCGAAGTGGCGGATGGACGGCGTCTAACGGATGAGGAAGCGGTGTTTCTTCTTAAAGAGGGAGACCTGCTGGCTATCGGCGCCGCCTCCGATACTGTGCGCAGAAGACGCTTTCCCGACACGGCTACCTTTATCATCGACCGCAATATCAACTATACCAATATTTGCACCAGCAAGTGCCGCTTTTGCGCTTTCTACCGCGATAAAGAAGACCCTGAGGCATACCTCTTGAGCAACGACCAGATATTTAAAAAGATCGAGGAGACCCTAACCCTTGAAGGAACCCAGATTATGTTGCAGGGCGGGCTGCACCCCGATTTGAAAATCGACTATTACGAGGACCTTCTGCGTAACATCAAAGAGCGTTACCCGATTACGATCCATTCATTTGGCGCCCCAGAGGTGGCCTATATCGCCCAGATTTCAGATGTAACCGTTGATGAAGCGCTCAGGCGTTTGCATGAAGCCGGTTTGGATTCGCTTCCCGGGGCGGGTGCCGAGATCCTGGTCGACCATTATCGCCAGGCGGTCAGCCCCAATAAAATATCCGCCGAGCGCTGGCTTGAAGTAATGGAGCAGGCGCATAACCTTGGGATCGAGAGCACGGCGACGATGATGATGGGCGGCCCGGATAGCATCGAGGACCGGGTCGAGCACATGAGTAAGGTCAGGCGGCTACAAGATAAAACGGGCGGCTTCAGGGCGTTCATCTCATGGGTTTACCAGCCCGGATACACCGAACTCGGTGGCAAAATAGTGTCAACGAGGGCTTATCTTAAGACGCTTGCAGTATCAAGGCTTTTTTTCGATAACGTCGACCACATCCAGGGCTCGTGGGTAACCCAGGGCAAAGAGATCGGGCAATTGACGTTGTCGTTTGGCGCCGATGACCTGGGGAGCATTATGATAGAGGAAAACGTCGTTCGGGCAACCGGCATCGCCTATGCGATGTCCAAGGATGAGATGGTGCGCATAATACAGGCGACCGGCAAGCGTGCCGCCAGGAGAAATACCGTGTATGAGGTTATTGAGAGATTTTAGGGAATTGCGAATTGCGAATTGGGAATTGCGAGAGTGGGATTATTCGAGTTTTGAGGTATGAATAAATGGCTGATAGAATACCAACCGCCGGCTATGCGATTATTGGCGGGTCGAGTACATTTTCAATACGGTTTCCGGAGGAGTTGGATGAGGCCGATGTGGAAGTCGTCGAAGATGGCTTACGCTTTGAGACGCCGTACGGCGAAAGCCCCCCGTTTAAGCTCTTCAAAGTGGGCGACAGACGAGTTCTGGCTTGCAGGATGCACGGTTGGCGCTCGGGTGTGACGAGGGCCGATGCCTCACGGCAGGTGTTCTGGGTATTTAGAGAAGCGGGTGTGAAAAACATCCTTGCCGAGGGCGGCGTTGGGGCGGTAAACCACCTGCTAAACCCGCGAGACATCGTTGTCCCGACCGATTATATCGATAATTCCATGCGCAAAGATGTGAGCCTGGGGTCGGATTATTTGCTTGTTATGAGAAAGGCCGTCTGCCCGGATTTGCATAACAACCTGCTTAAGGCATCTCGTGAGTTTGCGATTTCACGGGTGTTTGAGCGGGGGATTTATGCGGTGACGGACGGTCGCCACTTTGAAAGCCCCGCTGAAGTTGCGGTATTAAAGCAATGGGGTGCGGATGTCGTCGGGCAAAGCATGTGCCCGGAAATCTATCTCGCTCGGGAAATCGGCGCATGCTATGCCGGCGTTTACCTGGTAGTAAATTATGCGGAGGGAATAGTTCAAGGTTGGTCGCACGATGAGCTTTCCGAGATATTTTACGGCGAGTCTGAGGCCATCGGTAAAATCCTGATCGATGCGCTCCGCACTACTGCAGATAGAGCAACCTGCGAATGCACGCAGTTGCGCAAGCCGACCCTTCTTAAAGAGGAACCGCGTACATGATTTATGCGGCCGATATAATCCTACCTATTTCAAATCCCCCAATTGCCAACGGAGCGGTTCTTGTAACCGATGGTCGTATTAATGCCGTTGGCGTGAAAGACGAGCTTCTGGCCGCTAATCCCGGTGAAGAGGTCACCGAATTCGCTGATGCTATTCTTATGCCCGGATTGGTCAACCTTCACGGGCATCTTGAGTGCTCGTCGTTTGATTTTCTCGCCAAGCCAACGCCTTTTTCCGAATGGGTCGGCACCATCATACAGGCCGGCCTTAAGATGCAACGGGATGACTGGTTGTCGGCATCTCGCGCCGGCGTTAAAAAGTACTTCGTGTCGGGCATTACATGCACTGCCGATATCACGAGATCGGGCGTCGGACTTCAGGCGGTCGCGGAGGCGGGGATGCCGGCGCTCGTGTATCTGGAAGCCGTCGGTATCGACGACCGCAACCTTACCGATGCCGTAGTCGATTTGCTGGAGAGAGTTAAAAGCGCTCAAAGCATCCTTGGGGTAGGCGATATCAAGGTGGGTCTCTCGCCGCACTCGGTATACTCTCTCTCGAAGTCGGCGCTTAAAGTCTGTAACGATATTTCCCTTGAATATGGGCTTCCCTTAAGTATCCATCTTACCGAGACTCAAGCCGAAGTGGAGCTTATTTGCAGCGGAACGGGTTCTCTTGCATCCACAATCGGCAAAAAGATGCGGCTTGAAGTTATCAAACAGGGAGGTACGGGCAAAACACCGGCGTACTACCTGAATGATCTCGGCTTAGTGAGAGACTCGCTTATTGCGGCACATGGCGTGTGGCTTAGCGACCGGGATATCGCGCTCTTACAAGAGAAAGGTTCTGCGGTTGCAGTCTGCCCGACGTCAAACGAGCTTCTTGGGTCCGGGGAGGCGCCGATCAAGCAATTCATCGAACACGGCCTGGAGTTTGGCCTTGGTACCGATAGTCCAGCAAGCAACCCCGACATGGACCTCTTTGTCGAGGCGCGAAAAGCTCGCGCAATCCTAGAGAAGCAGCTTGGTCAAGCAAAACCCCAATCGGAGGTATCGGCAGCTTTATCCCCAAAAAGATTGATTGAGATGATGACCCTGGGTGCCGCGCGCATACTCGGCTTTGCAGACGACCTCGGGAGTATCGACCCCGGTAAGCGGGCGGATTTTATTATTCTGAACCATCAAGACACCGCTTCCGACCCTTACGATTACCTGATTGAAACAGCATCGAAGTCCCTCATATCCCAAACTATCCTTAGCGGGAACATAGTCTATAACCGCTAATTGCTTAACAGTTTCACAATAACCGATATATGCCATTACTATTTTCATCGGTCGTCCTATTCACCGATTCACCCAACAACCTCGTATCTTAATTTCTTGCTACACTTAAATAACAAAGCACTGATTTACCGAAAGGGCGTAACAGACCGACAGTTGCTATTCACCGTCTTTCTATGTTTTTTAAATCTGCAATTCGGGTAGAAACACCACATAACCAGGGTTTTTAAAGCAGAAGGGGAGGTTATTGGATCATGACACCAGAAGATCTTGTAAATGATGTCAAGCGTGCGCTATCTTCAGATACGCGCATCGACCAGTCTATGGTCCGGGTAAGCGGAGAGCAACCGGGTGTTATTGTCCTCGACGGCCAAGTTGATACCTACAATGAAAAAGTGTTGGCCGAGGACATCACCGGTCGGGTGAGGGGTGTTAATGACGTCATCAACAACATCGGCGTCGTCCCACCGATTGCAAAGAGCGACGAGGAGATAGCCGATGACGTGCGAGGAAACCTTAAGCGTGATGCCTGGGTTGAGTGGAGCAGGATAAGCATCGAGGTAATCGATGGCGTTGTCTTTTTGAGGGGTACTGTGGCGTCGATGGTGGAGAAGCAGGAAGCCGAAAACGATGCGCGTTGGATTGCCGGGGTTGTTGACGTCGTCAACCATCTCGTGGTAAAACCAGAGATTACAATAGCTGATGCAGAGATCGAACGAGACGTCAGGGCCGCTTTGATTAAAAACACGCGGCTTGATCTGACCGAGATGAATGTGGATGTTACCGACGGTGTTGTCACCTTGACCGGCGAGGTTCCCAACTTTACACAGAAGAGGATCGCCGAATTCGTCGCATTCTCGGTGCCCGGTGTGGTGGACGTCGTAAACGAACTTCACGTAAGTGGAGCGGTTCGACCTGCGGCATAAGTGCGCGGTCGTCGGCCGTTTGCATAGATTTGGGAGGTCGCTAGAATGGCACGAACGGTAAAAGTCTATTCCACTCCGACGTGAGCGTTTTGTTCGTTGGTGAAGAAGTTTCTCGCCGATCAGGGTGTTCAATATAAAGAGATCGACCTGGCCGCCGATCCGGCAAAGGTAAGTGAGCTGGTAGAGGTATCAGGACAACTGGGAGTTCCGGTTACAGTGATCGGCAACGAGGTAATCATCGGTTTCGACCGGGGGCGATTGGAATCAGCGTTAGCCGCCTTATAACTCATAACCGGATAGCTGGAGAATTAGTCTTGCATGATGTAGTGATAATAGGCGCCGGTCCCGCAGGAATGACCGCCGCCGTGTACGCCGCCCGGAAAAAAATGGATGCACTGGTGCTTACCAATAATATAGGTGGAATGGCCGCATGGAGTGCGGGGATCGAAAATTATATGGGCTATAATTTGATTCCCGGCGCCGAGCTTATGGCTAAATTCGAAGAACAGGTTGAGGAATTCGGCATCCCGATAGAATACCAGCAGGTGGATAAGGTAACCAAGGAAGACTCGTTTTTTAACATCCATATCGTCACAGGAGAGGTAATCCGGGCGAAGAGTGTTATTATGGCCACCGGCAGGTCGCCACGGCGCTTAAATGTACCCGGCGAGAAGGAATTCGTCGGCAGGGGTGTGACCTATTGCGCAACATGCGATGCCCCGCTTTTTAAGAATATGGACGTTGCGGTAATCGGCGGGGGTAACTCGGCGCTCGGCGCTGCTGAACAGCTCATTAAAATCGCAAAGACAGTCAATATCGTCTCGATCGCCGGGTGGAGCGCCGATCCGATAATTCAGGAGAGGGTGCTTCACGCGCCTAATGTGGGGATATACAAAGGCTATGATCTTACTGCAATCGAGGGGCATAATTTTGTCGAGGGCATCAAAATAAAAGCCCGCAAAACAGGCGAGGAGGTCGAGCTTGCCGTACGGGGTGTCTTTTTTGAAATAGGCTCTGCGCCAAGTTCTACGCCTGTGAAAGATCTCGTTGAACTCGACGAAAAGCAAGAAATAATTGTCGACTGCAGTAATAAGACATCCATACCGGGTCTTTTCGCCGCGGGTGATGTCACGAGCGTCCCGCAGAAGCAAATTATCGTAGCGGCGGGTGAGGGCGCGAAAGCGGCGTTATCGGCATACGACTACGTAATCAGGCTACCTGAGGATATCAAGTAAGCCTACCCCGATTATCTCTTAGAGTATGGTTATCTTCTACCGAAGAGCCGTGCGGGCAAAACCCGCCGATCAACCAATGTGTGATGTAGCACTAGTACCGCGACATCCTACTTTCTGTGCATGTCATTCTGAAGGAGCGATTAGCAATTGATTGTCATTCTGAAGGAGCGATTAGCAATTGATTGTCATTCTGAAGGAGCGAATGCGACTGAAGAATCTTGGGTGCAGAAACCTTCTTCTTATGCAGGAGGGTCTAAGCTTAGACAAGCCAAAGTGAGACAGATGGTTTATAGGCGGTTGGTATTTGTTTGATACATGCTTGATAGATATGATACACGCTTGGTAAACGCTTCTTAG
>Ga0210017_1000129_pt1 | contig 56872 bp, 60 predicted proteins | sample CryGeyCG2014_020_FD_183966 | JGI IMG/M metagenome (GOLD analysis project Ga0210017, IMG submission 183966) | Groundwater microbial communities from aquifer - Crystal Geyser CG08_land_8/20/14_0.20 (SPAdes) (version 2) | ecosystem: Environmental > Aquatic > Deep subsurface > Groundwater | place... | reverse complement strand
GCTCCAACCCCGAGGTTTGAGGCGGCCTGCGAATAAACGCGAATAAATTCAATATTTTGGCAGTCAAATTTTCATTCCCGTTCCCTTATTTTAACTTCGCTTTTCTGATAAACCCAATATAACTTCAAGGATGGCTTTAATTATAGAAAAAACACAAATAAATAATTTTTTGGAAGACCTCAAAAGAAAGTTTGAGGTTTTTGATATTCGGAAAGATACTTTGCCTCCCAAACAATATTTTTTTCCGCCAAAAGAGGAAATATTCAGCTACAATAAAAAAACCAAGCGCGTTTCTGTTCCAAAACCCAAGAAGAAAGCGCTTCTTTTCGGATTAAACTTGGATGACCTTGAGGCAATGACCCAGCTGGACGAAGTTATGAGAAAGCCCAAAACAGATAATTTTTATTTCCAAAGGAAAAATCGAACTTTGCGCATTGGCCTGACGGATGTATCGATAAAGAGCGCTCCTCCGGGCGGAGATTTGATTTTTGAGAAGATTAATTCCAGGGAGTATCAGGTTTTGGTTTGGACGCCTCAAGGAAAAAAAATAGCAAGACAATATAATAAATTTTTCAAAAAAACTTGCATTGAGCGAAGTCGAAGTGTCAAAAACCCCAAGATTAAAAATTATCCCGACGAGTCCCGGCCGATGAAAAAGTTGAAAGAATTGCTTTTGGATTCCGAATTTCTGGCCGATGCCATTTCCTGGTCTTGGAAAAATGATTCCAAAATTTGGGACGAACTCGCGGAAATTTGTTTGGGTTGCGGGATTTGCTCTTATGTCTGCCCGCTTTGCTATTGTTTTTCTACTGAAGATAGAGCGAAAATTGACGGCAAAGAATGTGTCAGATACCGCCAGTGGGATGCCTGCACTTTGCCGGAATTTTCAAAAATATCAGGCGGTCATAATTTCCACAAAACCCTAAAGGAAAGATATTATAACTGGTTCCATCACAAGTTTGTGAGAGGATATAAAGAATACGGCAAGTCATTGTGCGTGGCTTGCGGCCGCTGCCAAAAATATTGCCCGGCGGGAATCAATATTGAAACCTGGATTGTAAAGATAATTAAAGATTACGAAAAACATTTGCTTACTCCAAGGAGTTAAAAAAGTAGATGAACCCCCACACCATAACGAGCCTTGCGCCTTACGCAATAAATTTATATTCTATTTGATGTGGGGGAGACAAACAAATGAGTGAAAGTTTCAGGGCAGAATTAACTTTTATCCTGAAATATAAGCTCGCCTCCACACCAGAAGTTAAATTCTGATGTGGGAAGAGTTTTATACAAATTAAGTCCAAACTATGTTTTTACGCCAAAGGTTAAAGTTTTTAAACTTTGGTGTGGGGGCTCGTTTGGTGTGGGGGTGAAAAATATTTACTTACCCCAAAAAGTTAAAATTGCAAAAATAAAAAAGCTTTCTTATGATGTCAAACTTTTCAGGTTTAAAAAACCCCGGGGCGTTTTTCCCGTAAACAAAAATAAATTAGCTTTTATTCCCGGTCAGTTTGTCCTTGCGGGACTTTGGGGATACGGTGAGGCGCCATTTGGCATCGCTTCCTCGCCTTATGAAAATTCTTTTATTGATATTGTTGTCAGAAATACCGGCGGCAGGGTAACGAGCGCCTTGCACAATCTCAAAAAGGGAGCAGAGATTACTTTGCGCGGACCTTATGGCAACGGTTTTCCCCTGTCTTTCTTGGAGGGCAAGGATGTAATTATGATAAGCGGAGGATGCGGTATTCCGCCCATTGCCAGTTTGACAGAATATATTATAAAAAACAGAAAAAAATTCGGAAACGTTTACTTGCTTTATGGCGTCCGCACCCCAAAAGATATTTTGATTAAAGGAAAAATGAAGGAATGGGAGAAATACATCAGGATAATTTTAACCATTGATAAACCATATCCGGGTTGGAAAGGATGTACGGGTTTTGTTTGCAATTTAATCCAGCCGGCAATAAAAGTCAGTCCGGGAAATGCGGTGGCTGCGATGTGCGGGCCAGGTCCAATGACAGATGCGACAGAGAAAGTTCTGAGGCCGCTCGGTATTGCCGATAGAAGAATATTTGTTAGTGAAGAAAGAAGAATGCAATGCGGCGTTGGAAAATGCCAGCATTGCACAACCGGAGAAAAATATGTTTGTTTGGACGGCCCGGTATTTAATTACGATGAAATTGATAAAAATTGGGACTAATTTAGCAAAATCGCAAATAGCAAATAGCAAATCGTAAATTGTTGCTATAAGCGATTTGCGATAAGCGATTTGCAAGTTATGCCAAAGCCGAAGGTAGCAATATACGAATTTACCGACTGTGAAGGATGCGAAGTGGAACTTATTTCTCTAAGAGAAAAGTTTTTGGCTATAGAAAAACGTCTTGATATTATTGATTGGAGATTGGGTCAGGAAAGAAAAGAAAAAGGGCCGTTTTTTGCCACAATTGTTGAAGGAACTCCGGTGAGCAAAGAAGAAATTGACACCCTTAAATATTTAAGAGAAAATTCAAAATACATTATTGCTTTGGGCGCCTGCGCTTCATTGGCCGGAATTCCGGGCATTGTAAAAAAAGAGGAAAGAAAAAAATGGTACAGAATCATTTACGGGAAAAAATACAAGCCCCGGGGAATTGATGCTCTTCCTTTGCAGGCTTTCGTGAATGTTGATTTTTTTATTCCCGGTTGTCCGGTTAGTCCCGATGAGGTTTTAAGAATAATTGAAGAATTGCTGGCCGGAAGAAAGCCGGAAAAAAGAGGATATTCGGTTTGTTTTGAGTGCAAACTTGCCGGAAATGACTGCCGTTTGATAAATAAAAAGCCCTGCCTTGGGCCGATTACCCAGGGAGGGTGCGGCGCTGTTTGTATCAGCGGAGGTTCGGCATGCTACGGCTGTTTTGGTTTTTTGGAGGAGCCGAATATAAAAGGACTTTTGGAACTTCTTGGCAAATTTGCCGGTCCAGAAGAAATTGAACGGCTCTTTTCCATGTTTTTGAGGCAAACCCCGGAATATCAAAAACAAATTAAACACAGATTAAGAACGAATTAGACACAAAAAACACAAATTATAACCTGTGTTATCTGTGTAAAATTTGTAATAAATCTGTGTTGAATCTGTGGTAACCAACAAATTTATCGCAAAAATTGAAGGGCACGGAGAGCTTTTAGTTGATTGGAAGAAAAATAAAGTGAAACTTAAAATTCTTGAGGGAGAACGGCTTTTTGAAGGAATGCTTGTCGGAAGAACTTGTGAGGAGGCTCATTGGATTACTCCGAGAATCTGCGGCGTCTGCCCGGTAGCCCATCATATTGCTTCTGTAAAAGCCGGGGAAGCGTCCCTGAATATTGTTCCAAATAAAACAACCTTGCTTTTGAGAGATTTAATGACCTGCGGTCAGCATATTCAGAGCCATTTCTTGCACCTTTTCTTTTTGGCTCTGCCCGATTATGTCGGCATTGACAGGGGGACGGAACTTGCAAAAAAAGATCCCGTTTCTTTCAAAAGAGCCATAGCTCTCAAGGAGATTTCCGATGCGATAGTGTTTTTGGTCGGCGGACGCAACGTCCATCCGATGACGACAACCGTCGGCGGCTTTCACAAAATTCCTATAAAGGAATCTTTGAAAAAGTTGCTTCAAAAACTGGAAAAAACAGAAGAGGCTGCCCAAAAAACCGTTGAATTTTTCTCTGGCCTTGAATATCCCGAACTGAAGGTTGATTTGGACCTCATTGCTCAAGCGCCGAGGGGAACAAAACTTCCAACTGGTGAAGAGTCCAATGAAGATTGTATTATTACCGTTGCCTCAAACAAAGTCAGGGAAGGAAAATTTAAAAAATCTCCAGTTAGGTTTTACAAGCGCGATTTTGAGGAAGAGGTTAAGGATTATTCCACCGCCAAATTCGCCAGATACAAAAAGCGGGAGGTTCTGACGGGCTCTCTTGCCAGATTAGCGGCATTCGAGAAAGATTACAGGAAATTCGTAAAACCCAAATTCATAGAGCAGATTGATTTTGAAAATCCTTTCCACAATAACTTTGCCCAGGCAATAGAAATCCTTTATTTCCACAAAAAAGCCCAAAACATTGTCAATCAATTATTGAAAGGAAGGCTCGATCCGACAATAATAAAGCCGAAAGCAAATCCTCCGCTAAAAGGAATTGGAACTGTTGAGGCGCCTCGCGGCGGACTTTACCATGAAATTCATTTGGAAAACAAAAAAGGACTAAAGCCGGGAAAAAATAGCCTTATTGTTTATGCAAATATCATCACCCCGACTGTCCAGAATTTAACCTCAATCGAAAAGAGCGCCGAAACTTTTCTTTCACAAAAAAAACATCGTTCGCAAAAACAAGCCGAACGAATGATAAAAATGATAGTCAGGGCTTACGACCCCTGCATTACCTGTTCCGTCCATTAGATAGCCCTAAGTTGTAAATAATTCAAGAAGATTTTACACGAATTTACACGAATATGGCGGCTGTCAAGCAATTGCTTTTTCCGGCAAAAGTTAAGCCGCCTCGCGAATTTACACGAATTTGATTTAAGTAGAATATGTGTTTAGCCGTACCAAGCAAAGTAACAAAAATTAAAGGCGATTGGGCTTGGGTCCAGTCGCAAAATCCCCTTAACCCAAAAGATGTTCACAAGCGCCGGGTAAATTTGAATTTGGTCAAAAATATAAAAATCGGCGACTATCTCATAGTTCATGAGAATCTAGCTTTAAACAAAGTTGCCAAAACGGACGCTAAACGCATTTTGAAAATCGTTGAAAAAAGTAAAGGAATTTGTTAGCAAAGACGAGCTGAAAAGCGAAGTCTTTGCGTTACAAAGTCCTTTAGCCCAGTGAGATAACTTCGTATCTCACGGGCTACCCCGTGGGATGCAAAGCTATCCCTCTGGGGTACCCCATTAGATGCCCCATTAGATAAAAATTATCAACTGCTTGAAATAATAGATTTTGATTGTGAATTGAAAGAAAAAGACGAATAGGGATAGTTTCTATCTAACGGGGCTATCTAACGGGGTGCTCAATTTTGCAGCCAATCGAGCTTCGCCTCTCGGCCGAGCTTGAGGCTCGCTCTCTTGGGCAAAATTGGCATGAAAAACAAAGGGTACATTTTAGTTTTTTTAACGGCCCTTATTTCGGGTTTTTCAATATTTATAAATAAATTCGGAGTTTCTCTGGCAAACCCTTATATTTTTACCGGACTCAAAAATATTATTGTTGCTGTATTTTTGAGCTGCCTTTTGATTTTATTGAAAGACTTTAAAATTCTTAAGAGACTTGCAAAAAAAGACTGGTTTTTGTTAATTACAATTGGTTTAATTGGCGGTTCTGTTCCATTTTTACTCTTTTTTAAGGGACTTTCCCTGACCACAGCCGCCCAGGGTTCTTTTTTGCACAAAACAATGTTTTTGTATGTGGCTGTGCTGGCCGCTGTTTTTTTGAAAGAAAAAATTAGCAGGGAATTTTTAATCGGGGCTTTGTTTTTGCTGTCCAGTTCGGCCTTAATTTTAAAAACCGTTCCCCATTCTTTCGGTAAGGGGGATTTATACATTGTTTTGGCTGCTCTTCTTTGGGCCGGAGAAAATGTTTTGTCAAAATACACTTTGAGAAAGCTTTCCGGAAGAGTGGTCGCCTGGGGTAGAATGTTTTTTGGCTCGCTTTTTATTTTATTATTCCTTTTAATGACAAGCCAAATCTCTTTGCTTGGCGCTTTGACGCCAAATCAGATGGTTTGGGTTCTAATTACTTCCCTATTGCTTTTTGGCTATGTGATTACCTGGTATAGCGGATTAAAATCTGTTCCAGTTTCCAAAGCTACCTGCATTTTGCTTTTGGGCTCGCCAATTACCACCTTGTTTTCTTTCGCGTTTTTAAATTCAACGGTTGTTTCCGCTGAAATTTTTGGCGTTTCCCTTACATTACTGGGATTAATTTTAGTTTTGGGAGGTGAATATGTCTCAAGAAAAGTTCAAAAATATGTCAGGATATAAGTTAGCTCTTATTTACGGATATACGCCCAATCTTTTGGGGCTTTGCGGTCCCCGGAAAAAGTCAGAGAAAAAAATAATTTCTGATTTTATTTTGGGAAAGAAAATTCCCAAAAAGAAAATTGAAAAAATAATCAGGGATTTCAGGGCGGCCTATCCCTATTTTCAGCTCATTTCCAAATCAAATAACATTAAAAATCCCCTGAACAATAAAGCAGTCATGGCCTATTGGCTCGGAAACGAATATCTGGAAAAAGTAAGAGAAAAAGATTTTAAAGAATTTGCAAAAAAAACTTTTTCTCTTAAAAAATTTCCCAGAGGTTCCGTGCCTCATCATAGTTTTCATGTATTAAATATCGGAAGAATAGGCGGAAAGCTAAACGAGAATTTATTGGATGTTTGTTTGGTAAAATGGGGCAAAGTGCGGCAAATCGCAAATGGCAAATCGCAAAAAGTGAAAGTTTTGGTTTCGGGTTACGAACCGCTGGAAAAGAAAAACGGAAAGTTTTATTTGGGAAAGCCGACTGAAAAAGAGGTTGTTTGGAACAAATTGCTGGCGCCAGAATTAAAAGTAGGGGATTGGGTTTCTATTCATTGGGAAAATGTAATGGAAAAATTGACCAGGAAAGATTTGGAAAACCTTAAAAAATATACCGAAATAAATTTACGAGCTTATTCAAAATAAAATTTTGTTTTCAGGTATCCACCTGCGTAAGATGAGATACATCTGTGACACCCATTGAATGGGCGATAAAATACAAGCAACTGTCACAAATGTACTCATCTCGTACATGGTATTGACAGATATTACTGCTTGTGGTATCTCTAAAAAGAAAAAAGAACATTAACAAATAATCTTTTGAGTTTTAAACCAGGTAGGAGGTAAAAAGAAATGGCAGAATACATTGAACTCAAAGTGGCAGAAGCGGAAACTAAGGATGTTGGAAGAGGATTTGCCAGGCTTGATCCAAAAGATATGGAAATTATTGAGGTAAGAGTAGGCGATATTGTTGAAGTTAGAGGCGAAAGGGCGACTGTGGCTCAAGTGATGATAGCTTATCCAGAAAGTCGAGGCAAGAAAGTTATCCAAATTGATGGATATACCCGAGAAAATGCTCAAAGCGGTATTGATGAAAAAGTAAAAATTAAAAAAATTGTCCATAAAGTAGCTGAAAAACTTACTTTAGATTCCTTAACCCCAACTCAGCTTACTCCAAGGGATGTAGTCCGACTAATAGAGGGAATATCCTTGGTGAAAGGAGATAAAGTAAGGGTAACCTTTCCCGCTGCTCCCTATCAGGATTTTATAGTGCTTGATGCCTCGCCAGAAGGAGCTTTGATTGTAGACGTCAATATTACCAAGATAAATTTAAAGGGAAAAGAAACCAGAGAACCGGGTAAGGTCACCTACGAAGACATCGGAGGGTTAGACCAAGAAATACAAAAAGTCCGGGAAATGATTGAACTTCCTTTGAAGTTTCCCCAAGTTTTTGAAAGATTGGGAATTGAACCACCCAAGGGTGTTCTTCTTTACGGCCCTCCGGGCACCGGAAAAACCCTGCTGGCTCGAGCCATAGCTAGCGAATCGGGGTGCAACTTTTTTTCTGTTTCCGGACCGGAGATTTTCCATAAATATGTAGGACAAAGTGCTGAACATCTAAGGGCAATATTCCAACAAGCCCAGGCTAATCCTCCGGCCATTCTTTTTGTTGACGAGGTAGATGCTATGGCGCCCAAGAGAGAAAATCTTGATGTTGGAGGAGCAGCTTCCGAACAATATAAAGGGGTTGTCAACCAATTGGCAGCACTATTGGACGGACTCGAAGGAAGAGGGAAAATTATTATTATTGGCGCTACCAATCTTCCCGATTCGTTAGATCCGGCTTTGCGCAGGCCGGGAAGATTTGATAGAGAAATTGCTATCGGTATTCCCAATAAAAAGGGAAGGTTGGAAATTTTAGAAATTCATAGCCGGGGTATGCCCTTAGCTCAAGATATAAATCTTGAAAAAATAGCCGAGATTACTCACGGATTTGTAGGGGCAGATTTAGCTGCCCTGTGTCGGGAAGCGGCAATGAAGGCATTAAGAACGATTATCCCCGATATTGACTTTGAACTGGGAGAGATTCCTTATGATAAATTAATGAGTTTAGAGGTAACCCGGAAACACTTTATGCAAGCTCGCAATGAAGTTGAGCCCTCAGCTCTTCGGGAAGTACTCATTGAAACTCCCGATGTCGGATGGGAAGATGTCGGAGGATTAGATGAGGTAAAACAGACTCTTATTGAGACCATCGAATGGCCCTTAAAATATCCCAAAGTATTTGAACACGCAAAAACTCCGCCCCCTAAGGGAATTTTACTTTATGGTACTCCGGGAACTGGCAAAACATTAGTGGCAAAGGCAGTAGCTAAAGAATCCGGAGTTAATTTTATCTCTATTAAGGGGCCAGCCCTAATGTCCAAGTGGGTGGGAGAAAGCGAAAAAGGCATTCGAGAACATTTTAAGAAAGCCAGACAGGGAGCCCCCTGTATTATTTTCTTTGACGAGATTGATGCTGTTGCTCCTCGCAGGTCTGGCACGGACTCTACTGGTGTTAGCCAAAGAACCGTTTCCCAACTTCTTACTGAGTTAGATGGAATGGAACCCTTACGAGGAGTAGTGGCGCTATTTGCCACCAATAGACGGGATATTATAGATGAAGCTTTACTTCGGCCAGGTAGAATCGATCGCGAGCTAAAACTTCCTGTTCCCGACCAAGCTGCCAGGAGAAAAATCTTTGAAATTCATACAAAAGGAAAACCTTTGGCTAAAGACATTGATTTTGAAAAATTAGTAGCTCAAATGGAGGGGAAGACAGGGGCCGATATCGCTTCTTTGTGCCAAACAGCCGCAATGTTGGCTATCCGAGAATTTGTCCAGCAAGCCGAAGAAGAAAAAAAACAAAACCCGGATTTTTTTATTGAAATGAGACATTTTAACCAAGCTCTTGGAATTGAAGGGATTGAGGAAGAAAGCGCCAAAGAATTTGAGAAAGAATTAAAAGATTTCTAAAACCACAAAAGCCGAGTGAATCTTGCTCGGCTTTTTAATTTGACTAACGGGCTTGACTTTTTAAGACAAACAGCTATAATAATCTGAAATGTTCATTAACAAATAGACTAAATAAACACCGGAAAGGGGGCAGGAGTGAGAACACTGTATTATGTGCCGATTATGCACACTCCAGAGGAATTGGGCTCTTTAGCAGAACCCCTTATGGAAATTGAAAAACAAGTTCACGGGCCTCGGGCAGAAAAAATTTATAGAGAGAAGGTTAATCAGGTTTGGGCAGAAGTTACTAGGCAGCTTAAGAAAAGTAAGTTAAATACTCCAGAAAAATGCAAAAGATTGCATATTTATATGGATGGTTTAACGGCCCAGTTTTATTGCTGCAAAACTTGCCTTGAGAAAACCGGCAAAACTTACTATATGGACGAGATAGAACCCGATAAAATCCGATGTCCGGTTTGTGGAAGGATTACTGAAGCTCCCGTTAGAGAATCGTTATTGAAACTGGTCCAGAGCTTAATTGAACAGAGATTGCCTCAATGTCTGATTGCTCAAAAGTTATTAGAAAAAGGAGCGACTATCCACGGTACAGAATCTCGAGAATTGCTTTTAGAGGAACACAATATGTGGCAGGGGGCAGCAAAAGGAATAAACCCTGACCCCAAAAGGGAGACAGAGTTGCTTAAGGAAAGAGACGAATTTATTGCAAAGATTATCAATGAAACCTTGCCCAAAGATGGAATTGGCATCCTTTTTATAGGAACAGCTCATAAAACCGTGAATGAACTTAAAAAATTTCCCGACATCAAAGTAATTTATTTATAGGGGGTGATTAAAATGCCAAATGGTATTCCTCGAGGCGGAGGCCGTAAATATTGTAAGGCGTGTTTTGAAAATACAGGCAAAATATTTTGGATGGATGATTTAGGTAATAGAATAAAATGTCCCAATTGTGGAAGAGAAGTTCAAATAAGCGGGGGTAGAACTTCAAGTCGTCCTCTAAGGAGCGCGGATCCAACAAGATTCAGAACGGGAGGGGTTGGAATTGGAAGCGCTCGAAGGGACAGAAACCTTGACACTTGGGAAACTCCGGTGAGAAGACAGGGGAGGAGAGCTCTTCGTCAAACGGTTGGTAGATTTCCTAAAAAGCCCGATTTTGATGTTTTTCATAGCGAGAATTGCTACCAGATTATCATTAATCTTCCTTATCATAGAGACTTGGAAGATGTCAGATGTGAAGTAATCGGTAGCGCATTAGTTGTGGAAAGCTTAATAGATGGTTTTGATTTTATTCAAAAGTTTTCACTACCCGAGGATGTGATATTTTCTAGTCTTCAAACTAATTTTAAAAACGGTATTCTTAATATTCGCTTTGAGAAAAAATAGATGATTTTTTAAAAAGGGATGCTGATATAATTAAAAAACGCTTTTTAAAAATTCAGGGAGCGGGGAAATGAAAATTGCTATTGGAATTGCAACGGACAGAGTTAAGGATGCCTATTGCTATATAAAGCAGGGAAACTCAAATAAATTGGTTTCAACGAAAGCGGCTCAATGTAGCCGTTTTTTTGTTTGCAAAAATTGTGATAAAGTTTAGTAAACTCCTACGAAATTACGAATTAGTTACGAATATACGAATAATCTATTCGTATCATAATAAACTTGTTTAAATTCGTATTGATTCGTAGGAACATGCAAAGCATGCGAAAGATTTGCAAACATTATCCCAATTGTCCGATGAAGAGATTTTGGCTTCAGGGAAAACTGGATAAAGAATGGATTAAAAATTATTGCTGGAATGAGCATAAAAATTGCAAAAGATACGAAGCGGAAGAAAAAGGAATTCCCCATCCCGATAATATGCTTCCCGACGGGACAATTAATAAAAAATTATGATTGAGCTAACTTCTTTAATTTCGGTTTTTGTTTTCTTGGATTCTTAAAGCTTTCCCATATTCATTTGAGCAGTCTTTTGAAATAAAAAAAGTGAAAGATTTTATTTACCAGTAAATCATCAATAAAGATTTAAAATAAATACCATTGCTACATAGCAATGGTATTTATTTTAAATCTAAAATAGTGTATAATAAAAGAATGAAAAAGTATCATAAACTTTCACTTCAAATACAGCAAGAACTCTTATCCGAATTTTGCGAGGCATTATTAAATCTAAAAACCACCAATGAAGCAGTTAAATTTTTGACCGATCTTTTAACTAAATCAGAGGCAATAATGTTGGCTAAGAGAATAAGAATAGCCAAACTTCTAATAGAGGGTAGGAATTATAGGGAAATTGAAAATTCTGTAAAAGTAAGTCATGGAACCATAACTAAAGTTGCTCAATGGTTGGCGGAAGCCGGAGAAGGATTTAGAATGATATCCAGGAGAATAAAAAAGGGGAAACCGAAGCCAGAGACTAGCTTTGATTTAGCAATGAAAGACTGGAAAAGATTTAAGAGACATTTTCCAATTATGTTTTGGCCGCAGCTTTTAATCGAGGGGATACTTAAATCGGCAGATAAACGTCAGAAAAAGGAGATTTATCAAGCCATAAGACAATTGGACCACAAATCAAGACTGTATAAACAGATTAACGAAGTTTTGAAAAAAGAGCTTTAGAAAAAAGCTTTTGTTTAGTTTTGACAGAAATACTAATGCTACGTAGCAGTAGCATTTACTTTAATTTAATTTAGAAAGTAGAGAAAGTGTGCAGATAATAAAAATTGAAGCTAAAAGTATTTTTATAAAGACTAAACTGCCGGAGGCTGATTTTGTGATAAATCAATATGTAGGATGTGAGCATGCTTGTTTGTATTGCTATGCAAAACTTATCTCCAAATGGAAAAATTGCGGAAAATGGGAAAGTTGGATTTAGGTAAAAGAGAATGCTTCAGAACTGGTAAGAAATAAATTTATAGATGGTCGGGTTTATATGAGTTCAGTTTCTGATGCGTATCAGCCAATTGAAAAAAGGTTGAGATTAACTGGAAGAATTTTAGAAAATTTAGACAAAAGAATAAAGTTATCTATTCTAACAAAATCTAATTTGGTTTTAAGAGACATAAATTTGTTTAAAAAATTTAAAAACATCAAAATTGGCTTAACCATAAATGATTTTGAAAAGGAGGTTAAAAATATTTTTAAGAAATTAAGTCAAATAATAAATTATGGATGAAGAAACCAAAAACACTAAAGTTAAATTTCTATGGGAAAAAATTTAAAGAAATTTTATGGCAAGACCCTATAAACCAAGAATTATTAAATTTAATCCCAATGTTACTTATTTCAAACCGAGAGCCGTGCCTCTTTCCAAGCTGGAGGAGGTTTATTTGAGCGTGGATGAACTGGAATCAATTCGGCTTCATGACCTGAACGATTGTAATCAAACAAATTGCGCTCAAAAGATGGAAATATCTCCAAGCACTTTTCAGCGGATTTTAACTTTTGCCAATAAAAAAATTGCCCAAGCCCTGACAGAAGGAAAGGCAATTAAAATTTCAAAAAAAATATAAAAACATTATGACAACAAAAGAAACTTTTCTCATTGATTTAAAAAGCGGCCAGGAAGCCTTAATTGATTCAGTGGCTGGAGGCGCTGGCGCGGCAAAACGGCTGGCTGATTTGGGCTTGACTCCCAAAACCAAAATAAAAATTTTAAGAAAGGCGCCGTTTGGGCCCATTGAAGTTGAGGCAAGGGGTTCAAAATTGGTTTTGGGCAGAGGACTGGCTTTAAAAATTATTGTAAAAGTTGAATAATATGATTCAAAGAATAAAAATAGCTTTGACCGGCAACGCCAATGTTGGCAAATCGGTTATTTTTAATAATCTGACAGGGCTTCATCAGCATATAGGCAACTGGCCCGGCAAAACCGTGGAAAGAGCCGAGGGAACTTTATATTACAAGGGATATACTATTGATGTTGTGGATTTGCCAGGTATTTATTCTCCTTAATGAGTAAAAATATATAAACAAAACCCCTTTCGCTGGCAAGGGGTTTTTCGTTTGAATTTTATTATTTGCAGAGTATTTTATAGGATTAGAAAAAATGCTAATATTAAAGAGAAATAAATTTTTATGAAAAACATAGTTATCATTTTGGCAATATCTTTGGGGTTAGTTTTTAGTTTTCTGGCAATACCCTCTTTTGGTTTTGAAAATATTTTATATCCCGACGGAGCGCTCTTGCGGGCAAAAAACGATATAAAAGTCTGGGTTATAAAAAATGGGCAAAAAAAGTGGATTGAATCCCCGGAGATTTTTAATTCCTTAGGTTATAATTGGAATGATATTATTTCCATTGAGCAAACTGAGCTTGATTTTTACCCCGAACAGGAATTTGAATTTCCAAAGTTGGAAGTTAGATTGTCAAAATCATTTACGCTTGATATCCCTTTTATCTGCCAAGCGCCTCTGGCTAATTGGAAGACTCCTTTTGATCAGGCCTGCGAAGAGGCGGCCATTTTAACTGTTTATTATTATTTTGAGAATAAACCCGTGGACCCAAAAATTGCCGCCAAAGAAATCCGGAAAATAGTGGATTTTGAAACAAAAAATTACAATTTTGGCAAAAGCATTTCAGCCGAGCAAACCGCCAAAATAATTGAGGATTATTTTGGATACAGGGCAGAAGTTAAATATGATATTTCCCTGGAAGATATTAAAAAGGAGCTAATAAAAGGCAATCCAGTCATTCTACCAGTAGCCGGCCGGATGCTGGGAAATCCTTATTTTACCCCTCCGGGCCCCGTTTATCATATGCTTGTAATCAGGGGCTATAATGAAAGCGGATTTATTGTCAGCGATCCGGGCACAAGGCGCGGAGCCAATTTCATCTATTCTTATCGGGTTTTGGAAAAAGCCATTCATGACTGGAATAACGGCGATGTCAAAAACGGCAGGCCAGCAATGATTTCAATTCAAAAGTAGAAATGCTAAAATTAAAATATGTCATATTTAGACCAAATTTTTTATATTGCTGTTGTTCCGACCTGGAAATGCAATTTTCGCTGCAAAGCCTGTTTTCGCTGGAAAATTAAAAAGCATTATGATATTCCGGTTGAAAAATGGCTTAAAATAATCAGGAATCTTAAACGTAACTTTTCCAGCGAGGTTTTTGTTGAAATAGATGGCGGGGAACCCCTGATAAGAAAAGCGGATGTAATTAAAATTGTCAAAGAGTTAAAAACCCATTTTAAACGGGTGGTTTTAAATACTAACGGCTCCCTTCTGGATGAAAAGACACTGCGGGAATTGGATAAAAATGGATTAGATGCGATTAAGCTCTCGTTTTACAGCTTAAACAAAAAAACCCATAATTATTTGCGCGGAGTAGATTGTTATGACATCGTTTTGTCGGTTATTAAAAAACACCAGCAACTTAATTCGAAAATCGAATTAATTATAGCAATATTGGTAACGTCAAAAAATATTGATGGGGTGCCGGCTTTGGTAAAATTTCTTCTGCCACTCAAACGGGTTAATTTCAGGATAAATCCGCTTCAAGAAAACTTTTTTTCAAAACACGCCTTTAATCATTCGAGCGTTATGCTGCCAAAGAATCTTTGGCCAGCCAAAAATAAAACAAAGAAATTGTTTCGCTGGCTGGGAAAACATCAGAATAGGCTGAAAACTTCAAAAGAACACCTGAAAGTTATAGAAGCTTATTATCAAAATCCAAAGAGCTCGCTTAAAATATCCTGTGGGGTGTCAACGGGTTCTTTAATAATCCATCCATCGGGAGGAATAAGCTTATGTTATAGTTTTCCCCAAATCGGAAGCGCTCTTGGCAATTTGAAAAAAATACTAGAATCGGATAAGGCCCAAAAACAAAGAAAAGCAATTGGAAACTGCAAAAAGTATTGCCGCATTTTAACCTGCAGTTTTGTTGATCAATTTAAGAAAAATAAAAAGTGAAGCGAAAGAGGGGAGAGGATAAGCCGCTATGAATGGGACACAGCTTTAATGAGCCGTTTTTTTTAAAATTTGAAGAATTTGCTTTTTCTTTTCAGATTTTGTAGAGTAAATTTAAGAACTTTAATAATAAAATCGGGGAGATTTATGAAAAAGAAAATAATCACCCAAATTGGCTCTTTGCCCCATCAAGATATAAAACAAGCCGTGAGATACAGTTTAAAACACGATATTCCATTTTTGCCAGAACTTCCAAAATTGGGAGATGGCATCTTGGATTACATTAAAAATCCAGGAAAATTGAGCTGCTTGGAAGAATTTAAAAAGCATGGGTTTGCCACGGTTAAAGTTCAATGCGTTGGTCCGGCAACATTAATTCTGGCTGGCTATAACGAGAATGAGGCCGTGGAAAGGGTTTATGAGCATATTTCTGCCATTCTGGACAATTTGCAGGCGCGGGAAATAATTCTTTTTCTTGACGAACCAGCCCTTGGCCAGGCCGGATTTAATTTTGAAGAGTTGTGGATTCCGATATTTGAAAGTTTTAAAGCAGTGCCCGGTGTTCATGTTTGCGGAAATATGGACTGGGATAAATTGTTAAATTCCAAAATTATTAAAATTATCAGTTTTGATGCCTCAAAATTTGACATTACCCAATACCCTAAATACCGAGGCGATAAAAGAATTGCCTGGGGAATAGAAAAGAGAGAGGATGTCAGGGATTTCCAAGAAGGGGATTTTCTAACCTTGCCCTGCGGAATGGATTCGGGTATATATAATATTGAGGATTGCAAGGCCGAACTTAAAAAACTAAAGAAAGTTTCCAAAGAGCTGTTAAAAAATCAAAAATAATGATTAAATTAAAGCAGCCCATTGTGCCGGCTGTTTTTTATTGCCAAAACCCGAATAATAAAACACAAAAACCCCGTACGGGGTTTTTGTGTTTTTTGCGGTAATAATCGGTTTACCAATTATCTCTGCGTCCGCCGCCAAATCCCCGGCTTCCTCCGCCGCGATTAAAATCCCGGCGAGGAGCCCTTTCAGTCATTGGCCGGGCTTCGTTGACAGTTATTGGACGGCCATCCAATTCTTTGCCATTGAGTTTTTCAATGGCTTTCTGGGCTTCTTCATCCGTGGACATTTCCACGAATCCAAACCCCTTGGAGCGGCCCGACATTCTGTCAAGAATAATTGTCGCGGTTTCCACAGTGCCAACCTTGGAGAACGTGTCTTTTAACGTGTCCTCGGTCGTATCGTATGATAAACCGCCAACATATAATTTTTTAGCCATTTCCTTATGGTTCTTCTGCTTTTTTATCGGCAAAAGAACGAATTAACTGATATAAATTGTAAGACGACCTTCTCTTTTAGCTTCCGTCTTCAACTTATACTTAATTGCATAAGGAAAGAGAAAACACAATGAGAACACTTACCTGTTTATTGTATGGCATCAATAATAAAAAGTCAAGGCTCTTGTATAACACAAGACTAACTTTTGACTTTTTTGAAATTATGTGTTATAATTAGGGAAACTCTTTAACGAAGAGAAAAGGGGAATTAAATGAAAAGATATTTTAATGAAAGAACCAGGGAGTTTATTTTACTCATAAGCTATCCCTGCATTAATAAAAAATGCGCTTTTTGCGCGCTTCATTTGGATAACAGCTGTAATACCCGATTGATGTTAAAGACAAACAGAGAAGTTGTTTCTAAAATTACCGGAAAATACGGGATTTTAGAGGTTTACAATTCCGGAAGCATTTTTGAACTTCCGGTTGCCACATTGTTTGAGCTTCAAGATAAAATTCGTAAGGCCTCAATAAATAAGGTTATTGCCGAAGCCCATTGGTTTTATCGTCGCAGATTTGAAGAAATGAAAAAGTTTTTTGGAATTGAAGAAACAGTAATTAAAGTTGGGGTGGAAACTTTCAATAATAATCTTCGGGAAAAATATATGAAAAAGGGGATGGGAAGAGTTTCGCCGGAAGAAATTCGTTCCTTTACAAACGGTATTAATCTTTTGGTTGGATTTAGAGGGCAAACCAAAGAAATGATTGAAAATGATATGGAAATTGCTTGCCGACTTTTTGATTATATTGATGTCAATATTCTTGATGAAAAATATGTTCCCAATCCCTGAGTGATTGACGAAAGAATTATTGAATGGTTTTTAAAAAACTTTACTTATCTTGAGCAAAGACCAAACTTTAGGATATTTAGAAAAGTAGATGATTCCGGTATTGGCAATGTTAATGTTTAGCTTTCTGATTTAGAAAATAGGCAGCCGCAGTAATTTTGGCGGTAAAAATTATATTGTTTTGCCAACCCCATTGTTTTTTTGAATCCGTCTTCTTTTTTGAAAACTCTTGCCAAAAATTCTATTTGATATTTATCGGCCAGTTCCTGGCCGATTTTGTTTATGGTTTTGGCGTTCTTGTGGGGGCTGATAGTGAGGGTGGTGACAAAAGCGCTACATTTATTTTCTTTAGCAAATTTAGCTGAATTTTCCAGACGCATCCTAAAACAAAGCTCGCAGCGCTTACTTCCTTCCGGTTCGTTTTCGTATCCGGCAATAATATTCCGCCAGTTCCGATTATCATATTCTCCAACAAACAATTCATTTTTGTTAATTTTTGCGGCTTTTTGAGCGAAAACCAATCTTTTTTCGTATTCTTCTTTTGGTTCAATATTGGGATTGTAAAAATAGGGAATAACCTCCTTAAACTCTTCCATTAATCTTTTTAGTGTTTTTAGAGCGCAAACTCCGCAACAGACATGAAGTAAAATTTTCTTGTTTATTTTGTTCATAAATTAGATAGAATTTCCGAGTTTTTTCATCAGGGAAAGATAAAAATATAAATTATGAATAGTCCCAAGCCGCAGGGCTAAGAGTTCTTTGGTTCTGAAAAGATGGCAAATATAAGCTCGGGAATAATTCCGGCAGGTGTAACATCGGCAATTTTTATCTATCGGTTTTTGGTCTTTGGAAAATTCTGATTTTTCAATTTGTAATATTTCATAAAATTTTGCGTTTTGCTTGCTCGCTAAAGTCTTGCTTGCTGATTTAAATTTGTATATTCTTCCATGCCTTGCTTCCCGTGTTGGAATGACGCAGTCAAACATATCCATTCCCAAATCTATTGCTTCCACTATTTCCTCCGGCTTCCCGTATCCCATTACATATCTTGGTTTTTTTTCTGGCAGCAATTTTGACATCCAATTTAGAACCCTCTTTTTGTTTTTTCTCGGTTCTCCAACCGAAACTCCGCCAACGGCATATCCATCAAAATCAATTTTGGTCAGTTCTTTTACGCTTTTTTCCCTCAAGTCTTTAAAAATTGACCCCTGCGCAATTCCAAAAAGCAGCGGCCTTATTTTATTTTTTATTTTTGAACCAAGTTTTTTCTCGTAGAATATTTTGGCTTTTTTTGCCCAATCAGTTGTCAAACTTAAAGATTTTTCGGCATATTCATGGGTTGCGGGCCAGGCCGGGCATTCATCAAGAACCATAATAATATCGGAACCAAAAATTATTTGCGCCCCAATGGATTTTTCCGGGGTCAAAAAAATTTCTTTACCGTCAATCTCCGAAATAAATTTAACGCCGTTTCTTGTGATTTTTCTTCTTTTTGCCAAAGAAAACACCTGAAATCCTCCGCTATCGGTTAAAATCGGACCTGGCCAGCTCATAAAATTATGAAGCCCCCCGGCTTTTTTAATAATTTTTAAACCCGGTCTTTGAATAAGATGGTAAGTATTGCCAAGAATGATTTGCGCCCCCAATTTTTTTAATTCATCAGGGGTTAAATTTTTTACCGCGCCCCTTGTGGCAATAGGCAAAAAACAGGGCGTTTTTATTTCGCCGTGGGGAAGTTTCAATTTACCAATTCTGGCGTTGGTCTTTTTTGATTTTTTAATAATTTTGAACATTAAAGTTGGTGCGTAATAATTTTCGCGTGGGTTTTACGTAGGCGGCTTCGCCGAACTCTCTGTTACCACAAACCTTTGTAGCCGCCTTGTTTAGCGCCCCCCGGTACTACAAATTCCTTCGGAATTTGAGTACGGGGCAAGCCCCGATAGTAAGAACTGCTTGTAAATTAAACTTTGGGTGGGAAAATTCGAGATAGTTGTTCTTAAGAAGTTCTTGGGCGTAGTCCCGTAGTGAACCGCAGTTCTACTACGGGGCAAGCAAAACCCATAAAAGTTCGTTCTGCGATTATTCTCGCCCCATAGTCAAATCCGTCAGGATTTGTACTATCGGGGTCGGTTTCGCGTAAAGAACCTGCCATTTTTATTACGCATCGAGTTTATTATATTATCAACATGGCATCGCCGAAACTGTAGAAGCGATATTTTAGTTTAGCCGCCTGTTTGTAAAGTTTGATTATTTCCTTGGGACCATTTATTTTTTTATTTTTGAATTGCAAGAAGGCAGAGACCAAAACAATTAAACTTGATTTTGGCAAATGGAAATTGGTAATCAGTCCGTCAATTATTTTAAATTTATAACCGGGGTAGATATATAAATTAATTTCTTTTTCTCCGGGCTGAAGGATGCCATTTTTATCAGCAAAACTTTCCAAAAGACGGGTGGTGGTGGTGCCCACAGCCATAATGCGTTGCCCTTCCTTTTTCGCTTTATTTAAGATTTTGGCTGTTTTGGAACTTAGTTTTGCCATTTCCGGATGAATTTTATGTTCTTTAATATTTTCCGTTCTGATTGGCTCAAAAGTTCCCACTCCGACATGTAAAGTTACGGTTTTAAAAAAAATCCCTTTATTTTTTAATTTCTTGATTAAATTTTTGGTAAAATGAAAGCCGGCTGTTGGGGCGGCCGCCGAACCGTCATATTTCGCATAAACTGTTTGATATTCCAAAAGGTTGGATTTTCTTCTGATATACAGCGGGGTTGGAGCTTCGCCAAATAGACTGATTGTTTTTTTTAACTTTTTACCGCTTTGATTAAATTTTATCTGCCAGATATTTTTTTCAATATTTTTTTCGATTATCGCCTCTAAACTTTTGCCAATGAATAGTTTTTTTGAAACCTCTTTTATTTTATAGTTTTTAAGCAGGGACTGCCATCTTTTTGAGTCCAGCTGCTTCAAAAGTAAAACTTCAACTTTCCCGCCGGTTTCTTTTTTACCGGAGAGTCTGGCGGGAAAGACCCTTGAATCATTTATAACCAAAATGTCTGCGGCTTTTAAAAAATTGCCAATCTCAAAAAATTTATGATGAGAAATCTTTCTGTTTTCTGTATCTACAACCATTAATTTCGAAGAGTCTCTCGGCCTTATCGGCTTCTGGGCAATAAAGTTCCTGGGTAATTGATAATCAAAATCTTTTAATTTCATATTAGTTTTTAGCGCATAGGCGCTCTTGTATCGGAATTTCTAAATTCCGATAGAATAAGTTATGGTATCAATAAGATGAATAAAAGTAAATATTAAAATTCTCCAAAATTCAAAAAAGAGTTTCTTAATCTTACTTAATTTTATGTCAAGATTGGGCTGTCAAGACAACACCTTTCACAATATTTATTTTGTCCATAATTTGGTTCGGAAAATTCGCCAATCAATTATTGACGACAATCCCCCAAAATTCAAAAAAGATTTTCTTGAATCTATTTTACTTAATCTATTGATAATTTTTAGTTAGCGTGATAATATAAATAAGATATGCCCTGACTGGGGGAATAAACAATAAAAAAGGAGAGAGAAATGGGAAGAAGCCATAGGGAAGTTGAAGAGGAAGCAATGAGAGATCCTCAATTTAAGGCTGAATATGAGGCTTTGGAAGCTGAATTTCAAAAGAAAAAAGAAGAAATAATTAAAAAAATGATTAAAGGCTATCAAGAAATGGCTGAAGAAAATAAGAGATTTGCTGAAGAAACATTACCATTAGCCGGAGAAGTATTGCCGCCATTTGAACAGTGAGGTTTAGGGAGGCGTTGAATGACTGCAAGAAAGCGGAGTTATTCTTGCTCTTAAAACAGGTCAAAAAGCCGGTAGGCGAAGTATTTAATCTTCGCCTTTTTCTTTCTGGTTTAAAGCATTGTCAAAAAACATAATTTTTGGCAAAATAACAATATATGGGTAAACAACAAAAATTAAAACAACAAAGGAGATTGGAGAAGCGGGAAATGGCTTTTGAAAAGAAAGAGAAAGGAAAAGATTTTTTAATAATGGCAGTTGTGATAGTTGGTGTTTGTTTTTTGGTTTTTGGTGGATTTAAGTTTTTCTTCAAGGGGTCAGATTCCACGCCAATTTCCGGTCCGGCGCCAACACCGACTCCGGAATCAACCTTGGAACCTACTCCCGAGCCATCTGAAAATCTCGTCGCTGTTTTGGAAACCAATTTCGGCGCAATCAGAATTAAATTATTCGGAAAAGAAGCTCCAAATACGGTGGCAAATTTTGAAAAGCTGGCTGGCGAGGGATTTTACGACGGCATAAAATTTCATAGAGTCATAAAGGATTTTATGATTCAGACAGGCGACCCAAAGAGCCGCGATGATGATTGGTCGGATGATGGCACAGGCGGGCCGGGATATAAATTTGATGACGAGATAAATTCCCAAAAGCTTATCAGGGGAAGAGTGGCTATGGCAAATAGCGGGCCAAATACCAACGGAAGCCAGTTTTTTATCGTGACGGCTGAAAGCGCTCCCTGGCTTGACGGGAAACATACGGTTTTTGGAGAGGTGATTGAGGGAATGGATATGGTATCAAAAATTGAAAATCTGCCGGTCAATGAAAATAATCATCCAACAAAGGATGCAGTAATGAAAAAAGTTTATATTGAGCAATAATTTGGGAACATTGATTAATTCGTGTAAATTTGTGTTCTCATTCATGTAGATTTGCGCAAAACTTCACTTTTTAACACAAAACAGAACACAAAACAGAACACGAAACCACACGAAACAATAATTATTCAACAGTCTTAATTTATGGAAGATAGAGCAAGGGCGCATATTTTTGTTTCTGGTCGGGTTCAGGGCGTGTTTTTCCGATATAGCGCAAGAAGCCAAGCTCAAAAACTTGGCTTAACCGGTTTTGTAAGAAATTTAGACGATGACCGGGTAGAAGCGGTTTTTGAAGGCGAAAAAGAACAAATTGAAAAAATTTTGGATTGGGCAAAGAGGGGTCCAGTTTTCGCTAAAATTAGCAATTTGGAAATCAAACGGGAAGAATATATTGGCGAATTCAAATCCTTTGATATAAGGTAAAATACGGGACCAAATAAAAGGCAGGGGCAGGGGTTCAACTTTTTTTACCGAACTGCCAATTAAAAAATAATGCGAATCTACGAATGCTTTGAAAATATTCCGAATAATGCGAATTTATAGCATTCGGAAAAAAATTTACAGCATTCGGATTATCTTTTATGAAAAAGATTTTAATTATAGAAGACGAAAAAATTTTGGGAGAAATGTATCGGGATAAATTTTTGCAGGCGGGATTTGAAGCGATTTTAGTTGATTCGGCCGAGGAGGGTTTTGAGATGGTTCTTAAAGAAAAACCCGATTTGGTTCTTGTTGATATTCTGCTGCCAAAAGAGAGTGGAATTAGTTTTATTGAAAGATTGAGAGGGGATTTGAGTGTTTCTTCTATCCCGGTGGTAGCTTTTTCAAATTATGATGACCCCCAAACAGAGAGAGAAGCTCTTCGGCTCGGGGTTAAAGAGTATTTAATTAAAACCGGTTATACTCCCCAGGATATCATAGAAAAAATTAAAAATTATTTATAAATTAAGACCATTGAACAATTATTTTTCTGCGTAATTTCAGCGTTTTGTTCAGCGTAAGTTCAGCGTAAAAACCTTAATAACGCTGAAGAAACGCTGATAGCTACGCTGAACAACGCTGAATTATTCAACGGTCTCAAGCTATGACGGCAAAACTAATTTTTGATATTGAGACAGCGGGTGTTGATTTTAGCGGTTTAGACAGCGCCACCCAGGAGAGTTTAACCCGCTGGATTAAAAAGGAGGCTCAAGACGAAGATGAATATAGAAAAATGCTGGAAGACCTTAAAAATGGCCTGGGTTTTTCCCCTTTAACCGGAGAAATTGTTGCTATCGGAGTTCTGGATTTTGACCAAAACCGGGGCGTTGTTTATTATCAGGCGCCGGGCGAAAAATACGAAGAATTTCAAAAAGATAATTTTGTTTTCAAGCAGACCAGCGAAAAAGAAATGCTGGAAAAATTTTGGGAAGGTTCAAAAAATTACCGCGAGTTTATAAGCTTTAACGGCAGAAGCTTTGACGCGCCCTTTATTTTAATTCGTTCCGCCAAATACAAGCTTAAGCCCTCCAAAGATTTAATGTCAAACAGATATCTTTCAAGTCAGAAATTTGAAGCAAAGCATATTGATTTGCAGGACCAGTTGACTTTTTACGGAGCGGTTAGAAGAAAGGGTAGTTTGCATTTATGGTGCAATCTTTTTGATATTGAAAGCCCCAAAATTCAAGGGGTAACCGGTGATGATATTCAGGGATTGTTCTTGAATAAAGAATATAAAAAAATTGCCGAATACAACAGCCGGGATTTAACAGCCACCAGGGAACTTTATATCTACTGGAAAGAATATCTAAATTTTATAGTGCTATGATTACCGGGGACATTTCCCAAAAGCATAGCAGAAATACTCTTTAAATCTTCTAAAATCGCAAGCGGCCGCTTGCGATTTTAGAAGATTTATTAAGACCCCACTCGCAAACTTCAACGATTCACACTTTAACATCCAATGAGTTCTAATTCGGGCTCATTTTGCGTTGGAAATAGGTTTCATTTTGGGCTCCTTTTGTATTGTACAAGACCGAGTGTTGTTTTTTTTCTTTGGATTTGTTAAAATTCAATGATAGGCTCGGGAATAACCAAAAGGAAGGCAGTAAGGGATGCGAAGAACCACTCGGAATCGGGACGAGATTAACAATTTTGAGCAGGTTAAAAAAGCAATAATTACCATTGAGACAGATTTTTTCCGGAAAAAAGAATTGATTTTGCTGCAGACCGGCACGGGAATATTGCTCGGGGAGTATATTTTAGCCGTTGCCCATCTTTTCAGCTGGCCCGTGCAATTTTTCCCCGGGAGTTACTTAATTGTTTCGGAATTTGAAAAATTCCGAAACAACAGAGGGGGGTCGGGGGAACTGGGTGTTCCCCCGCTTGCCCCATTAGATACGAAGTTATCTAACGGGGTGAGGAAAACAGGGAGCGAGCCGAAGGCGAACGACCGCCAGAAACCGAAGAGGTTTGTGGAGAACATAAAGCGAAGCGAACGAAGTGAGTGCTTGAGCGAGCGAAGCCAAGTCAGACTTGGCGAAGCGAGCGAAAGAAAGCTTATGTTCTGTTTGACAGAATTGAAGCCAGGGCAAAATTTTTGAAAGAGGGAGTCGGCAGAAAAGAGGAAATTATTACTCTTCCCCTGGAAATATTTTTTATAGATTATGCTAACGATTTTGTTTTGTTCAAACTTCCTTCTTTAATTAAAGATTTTTGTCTGCCAGGTTCTATTATTGGAAATTCAGAGCAGTTAAAGTCCGGTCGGTTAATTTTTTCGATGCCCTACGTTAGTTCATTGAGAACAAAAAGGGGGAGAATTGAAATTTTGTCTGCCAAAAAAGAGGCGCCGCCCCATAGCCGTTCGGACATTTATTTTGGCATTAAATTTTGCGAGGAAGTTTGCAGCGGAGAGAGCGGCAGTCCGGTTTTTGTCAGAATTAATGGAAGGTATAAACTAATAGGAATTTTGCAGGCTCGGTCTGTGCGTTCTGCCAAAATCGGAATTGCTATGAGGATAAACCATATTATTTCTGTTCTTAAAAAACACAAGGGGATTGATTTAACAAGATTGAAAAAAAACAGCGCTGTTTGACGCTGTTTTTTGCTCCGCTTAGATTATTACCAAATGGAGCGCGTTATTGGGTTTCGGTCAGCGCCTGTCTGGTCAAGGCGCAAAACAGGCATAGAGCAAGGCGCTTCTTTAATAATTTCCGGATTTTCTTCTATTTCTTTGTTAATTTTGAGCATTGCTTCGGCAAATTCATCAAGGGTTTTTTTGCTTTCGGTTTCGGTCGGCTCAATCATTAAGGCTTCGGCAACAATCAAAGGAAAATAAATTGTCGGGGCGTGAAAATTAAAATCCAAAAGTCTTTTGGCAATCAAATTTGCCGACATAGCTCCATTTAATTTTTCTTTTTGTTTTGCCGCTGATAACACAAATTCATGGAGGCAAATTCTGTCGTAAGGCAAAAGATAATGTTCTTTGAGCAAAACTCTGAGATAATTGGCGTTCAAAACAGCGTGCTGACTGACTTTCTTTAAACCCTCTTTACCCAAAGCCCGTAGATATAAATAAGCTTTCAAAATCACATTAACATTTCCGTAAAAAGTTGTTGCTTTGCCAATGGAATTTGGCAGGTCGTAATTTAGAAAATATTCACCGTTTTTTCTTTTTTCAAGCAAAGGGACGGGCAGAAAAGGAGCTAACTTTTCAATTACTCCGATGGGCCCCGAACCCGGTCCGCCTCCGCCGTGAGGAGCGGAAAAGGTTTTGTGAAGATTGAGGTGCAGAATATCAATACCCATCTCTTTTGGTTTGGCAATTCCCAGGAGAGCGTTCATATTCGCTCCATCCATATAAACCAAACCTCCGGCTCGGTGGACTAATTCGGTTATTTTCAGGATATTTCTTTCAGAAAGCCCCAGGGTGTTTGGCAAAGTTATCATCAAACCGGCAGTTTCTTTATTGGTTTTTCTTGCCAAATCTTCAAGGTCAATCTCGCCCTCATTGGTTGATTTAACCGATAAAACCTCAAAACCCGAGCGGACAGCTGAAGCCGGATTGGTGCCGTGGGCGGAATCGGGTATAAGAATAACTTTTCGAGGCTCCCCCTGTTTTTTGTAAAAGGCTCTAATAATTAACAAGCTTATCAGCTCGCCATGGGCGCCGGCCGCCGGCTGAAGAGAAAATTTTTCCATTCCGCAAATTTCCGAAAGAAGGCTCTGGGTTTCGTATAGAAATTGAAGGGTTCCCTGAACCAATTTTTCGGGCAGATAAGGGTGGACTAAATTAAATCTCGGAAAAGAAGCTATTGTTTCATTTTCTTTTGGATTCAATTTCATAGTGCAGGAGCCCAAAGGATAAAATTGAGAATCAATGCAATAATTTAACTCGCTGTTTTGAGTCCAATGTTTCTCGGCTTCCGCCCCGCTAAGTCTTGGAATGCTTAAGGGTCTTTCTGATAAAAACCGGCTGTCCAGAATTTGTTCAATTGGTTTTTGAGGAATATTATTCTGCCCTTGCCCCGGCATCTCAAAAATTAAGGGACTGTCGTTTTTACCGGTATCAGCGATATTTTTTCCGGCAAGCCCTCCAACCAATCTTTCAATGTCCTCTTTGGTTTTTGTTTCGGTAACGCAAAAAAGCAGGCAATTTTCCAACTCGGGATAAAAACGATTTAAGGCAAGACCGGGCAGAAGCTTTTTTTTGAGCAGTCTTTCCTGAATTTTTTTTGGAGATTCTGAGCATTCAATTACAAATTCATTAAAATAAGGAGACGGGAATTTAAGTTGAAAACCGGGAATTTCAGCAATTTTTTGCTGAGTAAAATGAGCTTTTTGAAGATTTTCTTCAGCCAGAGCTTTGAGGCCCTCGGCTCCCAGCAGAGACAGAGCGACCGAAAAAGCAATAGCATTAAGATTGGAATTGGTGCAGATATTGGAACTTGCCCCTTCCCGGCGAATATGCTGTTCTCTGGTCTGTAAAACCAAAGTAAAACCTCGTTTACCTTCTTTGTCTTTGGTCATTCCCACTAAGCGGCCGGGCATTTGCCTTATCCACTTTTCCGGACAGGCAAAAAAGCCAAGATAGGGCCCGCCAAAGTTCAAAGGAATTCCTAAAGGTTGTCCCTCGCCAACAACAATATCCGCTCCAAAGTCCCCGGGCTTCTTTAGAATGCCAAGAGCGAGCGGATTAACCGAAACAATAAATAAAGTTCCGTTTTGGTGGATTATTTTTTCAATTTCTTCAACTTCTTCCAAACAGCCAAAGAAATTTGGCTGCTGCAAGATTACAGCCGCGGTTTTTTCCGAGACCATTTCTTTCAAGTTTTTCAAAACACTAATTCCTTCGAAATATGGCAGTTCGGAAACTTCAGCTTCAAGACCGGAAAGCGAAGTTTTTATGACTCTTCGGTATTCCGGATGAACGGTCTTTGCCATTAAAATTTCTTTTCTTTTGGTGATATTCAGAGCCATAACCGCCGCTTCGGATAGGGCAGTTCCTCCATCATATAAAGAGCCGTTAGAAACTTCCATTCCGGTCAATTCGCAGACCAGATTTTGATATTCAAAAATTGCTCTTAGGGTTCCCTGACTGGCTTCGGCCTGGTAGGGTGTGTAGGATGTTAGAAAACCGGGCAGAGAGGTTATTTTACCAATCAGAGCTTCAATAGAATGCTCGTAAGCGCCGGCTCCCAGAAAAGAGAGATAGTCAAAGGGGTCAATGTTTTTTCCGGCTAATTTGTGTCCGAGTCTTAACAATTCCAATTGACTAAGACCCGGGGGCAGTTTAAACCGGGCTTTTCTTAAATCTCTGGGAATATCGGCAAATAAATCTTCAATTGAGCTGACGCCGATTGTTTTCAGCATTTTTCTTACATCCGATTTCTTGTGCGGTATATAATCCATCTTTTTTACCTCATTTTACCAATTAGATTTGTCAAGGTGCTTTAATCTGAAAATCTTACCCCAGATTTTCTTAAAAATCAATAGTCGGAGGGTTAAACCTCCGACTTTTTACCCCGTTAGAAGTCGTTTTGCAAAACATTTATCCGAATTTCATCAATTAGGCAAGCAATCTACAGATAAAATAGATAACAGGATTGATAAAAATTTTATCAAATTTTTATCACAAGACTTCTAACGGGGTTTAACAAAAGGTAATTTACTGACTTTTGCTGGATGTTTTTGGCCGCGGATGTCAATTTCAATCAGGGTTCCGGGAGCGGAAAAATCGGTTTTTACAAATCCGGTTCCAATGGATTTATTCAGGTTATGGGAGATATTTCCGCTGGCAACTTGACCGATTTCCCGTCCTTCTTTTAAAATCAGATACTTGGGTCTGGCAATCCGTCCCGAAAGAATTTCAAAACCGATTAATTTTTTCTCAAGGCCCCTGTTTTTTTGCTCAAGCAGGGCTTCTTTGCCAATAAATTCTTTTCCAAAAAAAACAAATTTTTCCAGTCCGGCTTCCAGAGCCGTAATCTCTTCTGAGAGCTCCTGGCCGTAAAGGGGCAAGCCGGCTTCCAGTCTCAAAACATCTCTGGCTGCCAGACCGGCCGGTTTTAATCCTAAATCTCTGCCGGCTTTTAGGAGTTTTTTCCAAACGACTTGCGGGGTTTTTGGCTCCCAGATTAAAATTTCAAAACCGTCTTCGCCGGTGTAACCGGTCCGGGAGATAATTGCTGTCTCGCCGAAAATTCTGCCAGCTTTGCACTGATAATATCTTAAATTCAGAAATGTTTCAGACAGCCCGACTTTTCTTAAAATTTCTTCTGATTTCGGTCCCTGGAGAGCCAAAAATGGACAATCCTTTAGAATAATTTCCGGGGGAGAGAAAAGTCCAATTTCTTTTTTTGCCCATTTTTTCAGCCAGTTTAAAACTTTTTCCGCGTTAGCGGCATTGGAAACCAAAAGATATTTTTCTTTGCCAAGTCCGTAAACCAAAATGTCGTCAATTACCGTTCCTTTTTCATTGCAAAGGAGAGCATAGCAAATTTTTCCGGGCTTGAGCCTGGAGGCGTCATTGGTAATTAACTTTTGAATTAGTTTTAAACTATTTCTGCCCCTGATTAAAATTTTTCCCATGTGAGAAATATCAAAAAGTCCGGCGGCCTTTCTGACAGCAATCGCTTCTTCTTTGACGCTTTCATACCATAAAGGCATAAGATATCCGGCAAACTCAACCATTTTTGCTTCCAGTCCCTGGTGAGCTTCGTAAAATGGCGTTTTTTTTATTTCCATTTTTGCGCTCCTTATTCTTATCCGAATTTTTCAGGGTCTTCTTTGTCTAACCAGTAAATTTTTATCGTTAAGATAGTGGCGTCATAATCAATTTCTAAGTTATAATGCCCCCAAAGATAGAAAGATTTTAGAGCGTTGGTTGCAGCGGGAATTTTATATTTTCCAAAATATCGGCCGTACCAATTATCGCAGCGGTCTTTCCAATAGCTGTCCCAATAATTTTTTCCGATTTCTATTTTTACTTCCAGGTCATTCTGGGGCTCAATAAAAAGCAAACCTTTGTCGGTTGTTCTAAAACAGACTATGTTATGGCCGGAGCCAAATCCATTTTCTTCAAAATGAGATTGTTTTTGGAATTCAAGAAAGACCCAGCCGGCTCTGATGCCTTTTTCTTTTGCGCTTAAAACCAAATCCCGGCTGAAATCACAGCACATATATTCATTGGGAATGTATCTTTTTTGGTCAATCTTATCATTTCTTAAAAATTCTTTAACTTGCTTATAATTGGGGTTGAACAAATCGCCGGTCTTTGCCTCAAAAAACTGATTCCAGGATTTTTCCCATTTGGTTTCATATTCGGGAGTTATTTTAATTTCGCTGAAATTAACAATTTCAGAGCTATATTGCCTCTCATCATCAATTGTCCAGGCAATAGCGGCATAAAGCACTGTTAAGCTAGTCATTAAAGTAAGCGATACAAGAATGATTGTTGGCCAATAAAACCATTTCTGTTTCACCATCCCCCTCCTTTCTTTAAAGAAAATTGTTTTTTTGCAAAGAACTTTTAAAACCCATTCTGAACAATCTTATACCAAAAATTTGAAAAAAGCAATACCTCTGGTTTTATCCAAGATAAAAGCCGCCTTTTAGGCGACTTTAGAATTAAATAATCTTTCGGCTAAATAGGAACTGCGAACCAGGGGCCCGGCGGCAACGGCTTTGAAGCCGAGGTTCAGGGCTTCTTTTTTAAGGTTTTCAAATTCCTCGGGAGCAACAAATCTTTTAACCGGTAAATGCTTTTTTGAAGGAGCTAAGTATTGACCAAGGGTTAGAAAATCGCACTCATTTTCCCTTAAATCTTTTAAAACTTCAAGAATTTCTTCTCTTGTTTCTCCCAGTCCCAGCATCAGACCGGATTTTGTGAGAATTTTAGGTTCTATAATTTTTGAGAACAGTAAAACCTGAAGCGATTTTTTATAGTCGGCTTTTGGCCGGACGGTTCTGTAAAGCCGGGGCGCGGTTTCTAAATTATGGTTTAAGACATCGGGCCTGGCGTCAAGCACAATTTTTAGGGCCTGAGTTGAGCCTTGAAAATCGGGAATCAAAACTTCAATTTTTACCAGAGGGTTTTCCCAGCGAATTTCTCTTATGGTTCTGGCAAAATGACTGGCTCCGCCGTCTTCAAGGTCATCTCGGGTAACCGAGGTAATGACCGCGTACTTTAAGCCGAGTTTTCCGATGGCCTCGGCAATCCTCTTTGGTTCATCTTTTTCAAGCGGTTTGGGAACGCCTTTTTGAACGGCGCAGAACCGACAAAATCTTGCGCAAACATTTCCCATAATCAGAAAGGCGGCTGTTCCCCGAGCGCAACATTCGCCCCGATTTGGGCATCTGGCTTTTTCACAAACCGTATTCAGGTTTAATTCTTTCAAAGTTTCAATTACCTGAAAGTATTTTTTCCCCCGAACAATTTCTTTGGTAAACCAATCAGGAAGTTTCTCTCTCATTTTATCTCCCAGTTCAGCTTTTTATATTTTTCCAAAAGTTTTTCGGTCTCCAGAATTTCATCTCCGGTCAGTTTTCCCTCAAAAAATTCAAGGTTTAAAACATTTTGAAATCCCGCCAAAAGAACTTTTTTCAAGTCTGTCAGATTAATCTCCCCGATTATTTCGGAAAGCGAGGTTGCTTTTTTGGAAAAAGTTGAAAACTCTTCTTTTTTAAGTTTTTTTGAAGGGAACCGGAAAACCGAAAAGAGAATTTCGGGCTTGTGGGAAATTATAATTGAGCCGTGCTGTAAAATAGCGCCTCTGGTTCTTAGCTGAGCGCTTCCAACTAATTTTTTCTCATGGCAGCAGAGGTCAGCCAGACCGGCGCTCAAAAAGCAATTGGGATTTTTTAGACTTTCTTTTAAGCAGTGAAGTTCAGTTTTAATTCCCAGAGAGTAAAAAGCCTCAATAAGAGCCCGGTTAATCAAAAAATATAGTTCTTTTAAAGACAGGGAAGGGTTTTCTCTTGGCATAATAACCGAGTAAGTTAATTCGTCCCAGTGTAAAATTGCTTCTCCGCCAGTTGGTCGTCTGACAACATCAATGCCCAATTTTTTGCAAGACCCAAGATTTATTGTTTTAAGTCCCTGATTTCTTCCAAGCGACAGACAGGCCGGGGACCACTGGTAGAGTCTTAAACTGGGCGCAGTTTTTCCTTGTTCCAGAATTTCTAAAATCGCTTCATCTAAAGCCATATTATAAACGCCGGGATTTTTTCCAGTATCAAGAAACCGCCAGATTTTAGTCATCTTTTATCTCTTCCTTTAAAAAGTTCTCATAGCAAATTGAATCCAAAAGAGTATCTGGCAAAACCAGACTCATGATTTCTATTTCTACGAGCCATCCCTCACCGTAAGGGTCGCTGTTTATTAAGCCCGGGTTTTCTCCAAGTTTTTTGTTTATTGCGACTATTTTGCCCTTGCAGGGAGAATAAATTTTAGAAACCGCTTTGGAAGATTCAATTTCCATAAACATCTTTTGTTCTTTAACTTCCATTCCTATTTTCGGCAATTCAACATAGACAATATCGCCTAATTGCTCCTGGGCAAAATAAGAGATGCCCAGAGTAATTTTTCTTTCTTCAATTTTTAACCATTCATGGGTTTTGGTATATTTAAGATTTTTTGGATACTTCTCACAGTCTTTATTTCGCATTTTTAGCGGCCTCCTTGATTATCTCCGAAAAAGCGGGATGGGCAAAAATTATATCGTCTAAATCCTTAACTTTTAATCTCTGTTTGATTGCTAAAGCAATTGGGTGCACAAGCTCAACCGCTCCTTCGCCGACAATTTGACAGCCAAGAATTTTTTGGGAAGGCATTTCAACAACTAATTGAAAAAATCCTGAAGTTTTGCCGGTTGCTTGAGCCAGACCGTTTGCCTGAAAATAAGCTCTGCCAATTTTTACCTCCAAATTTTGGCTTTCAGCTTCCTTTTTGTTCAGCCCAACCGAGGCGGTTTCCGGAATAGTGTAAATGCAGCGAGGAATAGTAAGAGTATTTATTTTTAGATTGCTATTCATAGCGTTTTCAACCGCAATTTGTCCGCTCTTTGAAGCATAATGAGCTAACATCATTTTGCCGGTAACATCGCCAACCGCATAAATTCCTTCAAGATTTGTTTCCATTTTCTCGTTGACAGAAATAAATCCCTTTGTATCAACAGCTAAACCGATTTTTTCCAGCCCTAAGTTTTTTGTATTCGGGACTCTTCCGACCGCGACAAGGACTCTTTCCGCTAAAAACTCTTTTTTTGCATCTAATTTTACAACCGCCAGATTTTGACCCGGGCTGAGAATCTGTTTAAAACTGGTATTTGTCAGAATTTCCACTCTTTGCTTTTTCAAAATTTGAGAAATTGTTTGACCGATTCTTGAATCTTCGGCGGCTAAAATATTTTCCAAAACCTCTATCAAAACAACTTTCACTCCCAAAACCGAAAACAAATTGGCGAATTCCACTCCGGTTGGGCCGCCGCCAATAATGATTAATTTTTTGGGCAGGGCTTTAAGATTTAAAGCCTCTCCGGGAGTTATAATTGCTTTTCCGCAATTTTCAATCCCCGCAAGTTTTAAGGGCAAAGAGCCGGTAGAAATAATTATTTTGTCAACCTCTAATTTATTTTCTCCGGTTTTTGTTTTGACAAGCAATCTTTTTGGTGTTTCAAAAATTGCCCGGCCGTAAATCACCTTTATCCTTTTTTGCCTCAAAGACGCATTTAGCTGTTCTTGAAGTTCTTTAACAACATTTTCTTTCCTGACGAACATTGAGAGCCAATTAATGGTTGGCGGAGAAACATTAATGCCAAAATTTTCCGCTTCTTTCACTTCCAAAAATCTTTTAGCCGAAGCTAATAAAGTTTTTGTCGGAATACAACCCTCATTAAGACAAACTCCGCCGAGTTTTTCATCTTCAATTAAGAAAACCTCGGCTCCAAGCTCGGCCGCTTTTACTGCCGAAGCTATTCCTCCCGGACCCGAACCAATCACCGCTATTTTTGGCTTTTCCATTTATCTTTTACCTCCATTTTCAAAGACCTCCAGTGATTATACCTGAATTCTAAAATTTTGCAACCTTGAAACCTTGTAAGATACCGAGGAGCTTATCCCGTCCCTCGGTTTTTTCTTTTTCATTTTTTGGAAAAATATATTAAGATAAAAAGAAGGTTAAACAATCTCGAATTTTAAATTGTCCCGTTAAGGGCGGGATACCGCCGTGGCGGTGATAATTTTGAGATTTGACTTTTAAATTTTGGATTTATGTTGATAGACACCCACGCCCATGTAAATTTTAACGCTTTTAAAGATGATTCCGATGAGGTAATCAGGCGGGCTTTGCAAAGTGATGTTTGGCTTGTTAATGTTGGTTCTCAATATACGACATCGGAGCGGGCGGTTGAAATTGCCGAAAGATACAGCAGGGGTGTTTATGCGGCTATTGGATTACACCCGATTCATTTAGAAACCAAATTGGTGAAAATAAAAGTTGATAAAGAAGAAATTGAATTTGAGACCCGCGAGGAAGATTTTGATTATGAGAAATATAAAAAACTTGCTCAAACATCTTCCAAAGTGGTAGCGCTCGGCGAAATAGGACTGGATTATTACCGGAGGCCGAAAACAAAAACAAAACAAGCCGAATTCAAAGAAAAACAAAAACAGACATTTATTAAACAACTTGAGCTGGCTCAAGAACTGAATTTACCGGTGATTTTACATTGCCGAATGGCCCACGACGACCTCATTACAACATTACAACATTACAACAATACAACAATTAGAGGTGTCAGCCATTGTTTTACCGGAACACTGGAGGAGGCAAAAGAATATATCAAATTGGGTTTTTACATTGGCTTTAATGGCTTGATTTTTAAGAAAGTTGAAGGCCTGCCAAATGTTGAAGAAATTATAAGAGAAATTCCTCTGGAAAAAATTTTGGTTGAAACCGACTGCCCTTACCTTTCCCCGCCTCCTTATGAGAATCAGAGATGTAAACCCCTTTATGTCAAATATGTTGCCGAAAAAATTGCCAAAATTAAAAATTTAAGCTGTGAAGAAGCGGCAAAAATCACCACCAGGAACGCCAGGGAGCTTTTCGGAATATAAGAGAAATTTAAGAAAAATTGGTTGACCCCGTTAGATAGAGCTCCGCTCATCTAACGGGGTTGACAAAACCATTAAAATATGTTATCATATAAATGATGAACAAGGTTATCTCAAAAATAATTGTGAATTTAAAATTGTTTTTTGTCCCCTGTCCGGAGACCGATTTTCGGCCGAAATTTCTTGACAGTCGTTTTTTGGTTGGGATTGTCGTGGTTTTGCTGATTTTAAAATTATTAATTTTCCCGCTCTTTATCTTTTTTCCCGGCAGCGTTTTTTACGCCAATATCAGCAAAGATGTTTTGATGAATTTAGTAAACGAAGAGAGAAAAAGAAACGCTCTTGCTCCCTTGAAAGGAAATCCGGTTTTGGATAAAGCCGCCGAACTAAAATCCGTTCATATGCTTACAAATAATTATTTTAGTCACAACAGTCCTGACGGCGTTACTCCCTGGCACTGGTTTGGAACAGTTGGCTATAAATACAAAACAGCCGGAGAAAATTTAGCCATAGGATTTTTAGATTCAGCGGAGGTTTTTACCGCCTGGAAAAGCTCTGTTTCTCATAATGCCAATTTATTAAATCCAAAATTTAACGAGATGGGGCTCGCAATAACAAGGGGAAATTTTCAGGGTCAGGAGGTTTCTTTGGTGGTTCAAACATTTGGCGCTCCACTGGTAGAACCGGCAAAGAAAGTTCAGCCGCAGACAGAGGCGCCAAAGATAGAAACGGCAAAAGAGCAGATAACGGAAAAACCAAAGCTTAAAACCGCTCAACCATTATCAACTAAAGAGCCGGAACCAACACTGACAATTCAGCCGACTTTGGCTCCGGAGGAAAATTTTGCTGAAGAACCAGCAGAAGAGAGTCCGGCCCAATTTCCCGGAGAAGCGGGAATTGTTGCCAGCGATAAAACCGAAAGACCTTCCGTATTGTATTTAGGACAGGATAAAATTGGGGAAGAAGCGGAAGAAAGCAATTTTGCCTTTAGTTTATGGAAGTTTATGGTAACCAACTATTACGACCTCATTCAAAAAATTATATTTTACACCCTTATATTTATTATTATTTCTTTGTCTGTGAATATTTTTGTGAGACTCTCCATTCAAAGAATGGATTTGCTCTTAAAATCGGTGTTTTTCCTCGTTCTTTTATCTGTTTTTTATCTTTTCAACAAGCAGTTTGTTCTTCAGCTTATCCCGCATAATTTAATGATTTTTTAAAATGATGAGGAGGGGTCTAAATAATTCGAGTGGGCTTTCGCGAATTTTCGTAAATAAAGGGCGGCTGGAAGGCAAAGGGGTTTTTCCAGTCTTAAGAAAGCCGCCTTCGCGAATTCGCGCGAATATAAATTTGCGGCACCTGAATAATAATTCGTATAAAATCGTATCTTGAGAGCGTTGAATAATTCAGCGTTGTTCAGTGTATTATCGCTGAGTAAACGCTGATATCTACGCTGAGTTAACGCCGATACGCTGAGTAAACGCTGATATCTACGCTGAGTTAACGCAGATACGCTGAAAAATAATTGTTCAACAGTCTCATTATATAGATGAAAAAAGACATTGCTCAAATTTTAATACTTAAAAAAAGGCTCGGAAGATTTGCGAAAATCTTTGTTTTGATTTTTTTAATTGTTTTTATTTTTGCAAATAAGGAGAGTATTTTTGGAATGTTTGATTACGGTTCGGTTTACGGAGAATTTTACAATAAGTTTTTTAAATCAATCGGTTCATTAATTGAGGAGTCGGATTTTGCGAATATAGCGCCGGCAAACGAACCAACAGCAGGGAATTATTTCAGGCCATTACCTCTGTCTTCTAATAAAACACCGCAAGAACTTTTTGAGACAGCGGCGCCGGAGCCGGGATATACAGCACCCCGAACATTGGTAAGGGTTCCGGAAGTGAGATTGGGAGAAAATTCGCATTATGAAAAAAATAATCTGCTTGAAATTAAAAAATTGGGAGTAAAGGCTCCGATTGTCTTTGGGACAAGCGGCGCTCACAAAGCTCTGGAAGCGGCTTTAAAAGGAGGAACGGTTCATTTTTCAGAATCCTCTAAGCCCGGGGAAGCCGGGTCGGTGGTGATTTTAGGACACAGCGCTCCGGCTGGCTGGCCCAAAAGGGATTATGAATGGGTTTTCAGCAGATTAAATGAATTAGAAAACGGAGATGAAATTTATATCTATTACAACCATCGCAAAGTTATCTATCGGGTTAGTAAAAAATTTTTCTTAAAACCGGGCCAGGATATTCCCGGCTCTCAAGATGTTTTGGGAGCAAATTTGTATTTAATAACCTGTTGGCCCCCGGGCAGAAATCAGCAAAGAATAGTTGTTCAAGCAGCAATGTAAAATTGAAAATTCTATTCCAAAGCGCAATGTTTTGCTTTTTGCTTGATACACTTCGCCCAGTAGAGCAACTTTTGACTTACTTCGCGAAAATGGGATTTTCTGAAAGAAAATCCTGTCGAAGTTGTCTTACCGGGCTTCGCCCAATTTAGAGTTTTTCTTTTGTCAAGCTTTTTTATTAACGCGTTGCTCGGTCACCCCATTAGATAGCGAGCTTGCGAGCTCCATCTAACGGGGTTCCCTCGCTTGTGTTAATAAAATACTACTGCTACGTAGCAGTAGTATTTTCGTTTTAGTGCCCCCGAGAGGATTTGAACCCCTACGCTTTTTAGGCACGAGGTCCTAAACCTCGCGTGTATGCCAGTTTCACCACGGGGGCATTAACCCCTCACCACTTTTGCGGTTTTGCTCAAAGGCGGCGCACTCGTCCTATCCTTTAGGGGAGGGGACTCGGCCCTATTCGGGCACTGCGCCGCGAGAGTCTAAACTCAATCATTACTCATCCATGGTTTGATTTGGTTTTTGGATAGCAAAAGTGGTGGGGGGGGGGTTGACATTACTTTTTAAACATGCTATAATTTTAGGTGGGACTGCCGGGTAATTCCGGGGTTCTGCAAAGTTCTTTTTAAAAATATAGGTCGAAAAAGATTGAGTGGAGCTATAGGCAAAAATAAACGAAAAAGTAAAGGAGATTTTTGATGCTGTTTGGTAAAGACAAAGAAGCTTTTCTTACTCCTTTGGGAGGAGTGGGCGAAGTTGGTCGAAACTGTTTTTTGTATGAACAAGGCAGGGATATTTTAGTGGTTGATTGCGGGATTATGCCGAGATTGCCGGAGGGGAGAGAGCTATTAGAGGAAAACGGGGATTCGGCTTGGAAAATTCCCTATTTGCCAAAGTTGGAAATTTTGGACAAAAAGATGAAAGGGAAAGATGTAAACGCTTTAATTACCCATGCTCATCTTGACCACATTGGCGGGATTGCCGAACTTGCCAAAAGAAGAATTCCTATTAGGATTTCGTCTTTTGCAAAGAGATTTTTTACGACCCGTAATATTGAAAATTTGTTCCCGGATAGTATTAAGCCCGAATTTAGAGCCTGGTTTGAGCAGGAATATACTTTTGGGCAGGGAAATTTTTATGTTGATTGTTTTCCTTTGAATCACTCCATTCCCGGCACTTTTGGAATTATCTTGAAAGCGGGAAAGAAAACAATTGTTCACTTAACTGATTTTAAGTTTAACGGACTTGAGGAAACCAGGGCATCTTTTGAGAGGACGCTTCAGGATATTCGCAAGACTTGCGGAAAGCTCGACTGCCTGGTTTTAGATGTTTTGAATGCCGATATGGAGGGTTTTACTCCGCCGGAAAATCAAATTGTTCAAAATATTCAGGAGCTCATAGAAGATACTCCGCAGGGTCGGATATTTATCACTTTCTTTTCATCCAATATCCAGCGATTGGAAGAACTCTTGAAGGTTTGTAAAAAACTTCACAGGCCCGTAAAAGTTCTTGGTCGGGGAATGAGAATTTCTCTTCAGGAGTTTTTAGCGGCGAATGGCGAATTTCAGTCAAGCTCCGGTTTTGGACATCCGAATGAGGTGGTTATTTTAGCCGGTTGTCAGGGGGAGAAAAAATCCCACATTTGGAGATCGCTTACCGGCGGCTGGCTGACGCCTGAGGGCAGGTATATTAAAGCTGATGTGAGAATGATGTCGGGCGATACAATAATCTTTTCCTCAAGATGCATTCCCGGCAACGAGGAATTGGTTAAAAATCTGCTTGAGACGCTTTATCGCAAAAAAGTAAAAGTTGTCCTTCATCAGGGCGAAAAAGAGAAACTCGGTTTGCCGTTTCCGGTTAAGGAAAAATTTATTCATGTTTCCGGCCACGGACAGCAAGAAGATATTCTACGTTCAATTAAGATTCTTGAGCCTAAAGTCATTGTTCCCGCGCATGCTACTTTGGACAAGGTCGAAATTCTGGCAGGGCTTCTTGGTTTTGATGCCAAGAAAATAGCCAATTTGTCAATAGGGGAGACATTGAAAATTTGAAAAGAGGTAATAAATAATGTATAGCCAATCGGTTTTTATAATGTTGTTTTGGGGTTCTGATTTTAATGAGGTGGTCTTAGTCAAAAATAAAGAAGGCCAAAGATGCACAGAGAGCGGCGATATCCTGAAGAGAATGGGCTGGGGAGCGCCGGGCGGCAAAGTTGAAAAAGGGGAAAGCTTGTATGATGCCGCTATCCGGGAGCTGGAGGAAGAAACTTCCCTTAAGAAAGAACAAGTGGAGCTCTTTCCCGAAGTGCTCGCTCAAATAAGAAAGGACAGCCACACCAAGAGTCTTTTGCTCGGGATGGTGCTTAATAGAAAAGCTTTATTGAGAAAAGATACCGAGGAAATTTCAAAAATCCGTCGGTTTTCACTAAAAGCCCTTCCGGGGGGCTCAGGGCAAATTTATAAAGACCACCTGGAGCTTTTTCAGCAAGCTCGCCGAAAGTTAGTGGAATACAAATATCCGGTGCCAATTATTGCTGTGGATGAAAAGGTTGACCTCGAGGCTTGCCTCAAAGGAAAAGACGGGGATGAAAAGCAAAACGAGAGACAAAGACATCCTTTTCGCAAAAATCAGAGGTCCTGGCAAAAGTCCTGGCAAAATAGTTTAAAAGAACCAATTAAAACATACACTTACCAAGAAGGTTGAAGACAAGAGCCATCCTGAAATCAGGGTGGCTCTTTTTGTCCCGTTAGATGAGCGAAGCTCTATCTAACGGGGGTTGCGACTGGTTTTTAATTGTTATAAAATCAATATAAGATGAGAGCGTTGAATAATTATTTACTCAGCGTATCGGCGTTAACTCAGCGTAGATATCAGCGTTTACTCAGCGTATCGGCGTTAACTCAGCGTAGATATCAGCGTTTACTCAGCGATAATACGCTGAACTACGCTGAATTGTTCAACAGTCTCAAAATACATTCTAATGTAAAATGGCAAATTCAGAAATTAAAAACAATGAATTACATCGTGTGGTTTCCACGGCGATTATTCATAAACCCCCACACAAAAATTTTGGTAGTGGGGGTAAAGACGGCAGATATCTGATTTTGCGCCGAACTTTTGAAAAAAGGGCATTTCCGGGCAGATGGACAGTGCCCGGCGGGGGATTGGAGGTTTCGGATTATATTAACACTCCGAAAACCACGCCGGATTCTTGGTATTTTGCGATAGAAAATTCTTTGAGAAGGGAAATAAAAGAAGAAACCGGACTGGAGGTTGGAAAAGTTAAATATCTTTTAGACCTTGTTTTTATTCGTCCGGATAAAATTCCCGTTGTTACTTTAAGTTATTATTGCGATTGGAAATCGGGCGATGTTAAATTAGATGAAGACAGCATTGATTATGCCTGGGTAACTTATAAAGAAGCCAAAAATTACGATTTAATTGAAGGAATATTGGAAGAGATTGAAATAGTTGACCGAATTTTAAAAGGGGCGAACCTTGATGAAGTAGAATATGGTAAAAAATAAATTCATTAGAAAAATTACTAAAAATTAAAAAAGGCGCATTATAGAGTACATCATGGGGCATACTATAAGGTGTTGCTATATTGAGATTTGCTTATGCCTGAAAATTCTAAAAAAATAGATATAGAATATAAAAAAACTTGTGATTGTCAAGATAATCATATAAATTGTCTTGATGCTAAAGAGTGGGTTAAAAACCAGGTAGCGGTTTGGGAGTTTTTTTATGAGAAAAGAGATGTTAGAGACAAAAACATTCATCCGGCAGTATTTCCAATTGCTCTGCCTAAAAAATGTATTGAGCTTTTTACTCAAAAAGGAGAATTGGTACTTGATTCTTTTGCGGGCATCGGGACAACACTTATTGCTGCCCAAGATTTAGAGAGAAATGCGGTGGGATTTGACCTTAATAAAAAATATATTGATTATATTAAAAAAAGAATGGCTCAAAATAGATTAGATTTAGGAAGGAAAACAAAGCAACTGGCAATTTGTGGCGATGCCATTAATATTCCCAAATACCTTGAAAAAGAAACAATATCTTTATGTGTAACTTCGCCTCCTTACGCTATTATGCTTAATCATAAAAGATTAAACAAGAGTATTCGAGGAAACCTTAGAGAAAACAAATACTTTAATAAAATTCAACAATATTCAAATAATCCGCGCGACCTTGGAACAATGAAACTCAAAGAATACACGGAGGCATTAGCGGAGATTTACAAAGGAATATTACCTCTCTTGAAACCAAAAGCACATTGCGTAATCAATATTAATGATTTGTGGGAAAATAATCATAGATATCCTACGCATAGTTATATTATTGAAGCAATGGATAAAGTGGGTTATGAATTTAGGAATATTATTATTTGGGATAAAAGAGATTTAGTAAATAAGGTAGGTATTTACGGTTGGCCGAGTAATTATATTACCCTTAGCACAACCTTTGAATACATACTTGATTTTTGGAAACCATGATTGGTTATCGGAAAATAATAAGAAAATTAAAGGCAATAAAAAAGAGGAATTATATTAAAACTCATCGAGCGGGAACCACAGGAGTAGGAAAAACATTAGAAGACCTATTGGGGATAGAGGAGAACAATGTCCCTGGTCCAAATACGACCATGATTGAATTAGAATCAGCGCGAAGAGATAGTTCTAGTATGCTCACATTATTTACAAAATCACCCCTTCCCGAGAAAGCAAATTCTGTTTTGCTGCAGAGATATGGTTATCCATCCGTCCGAGAAAACAAGAAAAAAGAATTACATACCACTGTCAGTGCTATGGAGTTTAATAAATTAAAGGGCAAACTTGGTTTTAAGATTGCCATTAGAAATAAAAAAGTCAATCTTATAAATCCAAAAAACGAGATTTTAGGCTATTGGGATAAGAATACATTAAAAAAATCTTTTGAAAGAAAACTCCCTAAATTGCTATATGTAAAAGCGAAGTCAAAAGGAAAAGGCGCCGATGAAGAATTTTGGTTCAATGAAGCCTGGTTACTTAGCAATTTTAATTTTGATAATTTTTTGAAATTATTAAAAAAGGGAGTAATACTTGTTGATATTAGAATAGGCCAGTATTTTGATGGGAGACCCCATGATCACGGAACAGGGTTTAGGGCGCTTCCAGATAAATTAGATTTCTGTTTTGAGCATAGAAAAAGGGTGATGTGAGGGAAAGAAAGGGTTGCAATTGCGCTTAGCAGCTTATCATCTTAAATAAGAAAAAATAGGGTACACTATAGAGCGCCTCATAGAGCGCACTATTTTTAAATTTATGTTGGATATTTTTCAAAATGACCGAAAACAATAAAGAAAATTATCCTTCCGATTCGGCCGGGCGCCAGATGACCGCTAAAATTCCCCTGGCAAAACCAGAGGAGACTTTATTTGATGTTGAAAAAAGGCTTCGGGAAAGAAAGGCGGAGTATGAGACCATTAATTATATCTATGTGATTGATGACAGGGAAATACTGGTTGGCGTAGCTTCCATCAAAGATATTTTTCGATGGCCTAAAGAAAAAAGAGTTAAAGAGATTATGAAGACAAAATTGGTTACCGCCTCTCCATTTACTGACCAGGAAAAAGTTGTTAACCTGGCTTTAGCCCACAATTTAAAAGCCATTCCGGTGGTGGAGACTGGTCGGATTCTGGGGGTAGTGCTTTCTGATAAAATTATTTCAATTTTAAACAGAGAATTTCACGAAGATATTCTTCATTTTTCGGGTATCAGCAAAGCCCGCCTTGAATATGAAAACACATTATCTGTGCCGCTATTGCAAGGAGTAAGACACCGCCTTCCCTGGTTAATAATCGGATTATTTGGAGGAATCGGAGCCGCCCAGATTATGGGATTTTTTGAAAAAATAATATCGCAAAATTTAATTTTGGCATTCTTTACCCCCCTCATTGTTTATTTATCCGATGCCGTCGGAACCCAGATTCAAACTATCTTCGTTCGGGATTTGGCTATCAGAAATCATATATTTTCTTTGAAGAGGTACATTGCAAAGCAGTTTTCGATAACTTTTTTACTTGCTTTAATTTGTTCAATATTGTTTTCAATCGCGGCTTCTTTAATTTGGCAGGATTTTTATTTAAGTTTGGTTGTGGGCATCGCTATATTTTTTACTCTCATTTCCGCAGTGTTAATTGCGATTTTGATTCCCTTTTTACTGTTCAGGTTGGGAACCGATCCGGCATTCGGTTCCGGTCCTTCCGCCACTATTTTGCAAGATATTTTAAGTGTGGTAATTTATTTTAGTATTGCCTCTTTAATGTTGTGAACCCCGTTAGAAAGGGCGGGGCTTTCTAACGGTGTAAACCGCTTTATCTTTAGATTTACAAATCGCTGCGATCGCAGCGATTTGTAAAAACCATTTTATTCTTTGGAAGTGAATTAGATTTTAGATTGAAATAAATGAAATCAATAAAGAAAATTAAAAATCAACTCATTTCAGAAATGCGCCAATTAAAAGATAGAAAGGGATTTATTCGGGCCGGTTTGCCGAGATTTGGCCGGCTTTTTGGTCGGGATTCTTTGATTGTTTCCTGGCAGTTATTAAATTATGACCCAGAGATTTGCCGTAAAACTCTGGAAATTTTATCGAAGTTTCAAGGCAAAAAGTTTGATAAACTCCGCGAAGAAGAACCAGGAAAAATTTTGCACGAAACCGAGCCTAAAAGAAAATGGCATCTCGAAGGTTATGCTTTTCCCTATTACGGTTCAGTTGATTCCACGCCATTGTATTTAATTCTTTTTGATTTTTATTTTTGGAAAACCAAAGACAAAAAATTTATCCAAAAATATTGGAAAAATATCTTAAAAGCCCTTGATTGGATGGAAAAATATGGCGATATTGATGGCGACGGATTTTTGGAATATCAAAGAAAAACTCCCAGAGGTCGTTTTCACCAGGGCTGGAAAGATTGGAAAGAAGATCCTCTTAATATTCAGCCTCCAGTTGCCGTTGTTGAAGCGCAGGGTTATCAATATCTGGCGTTAAAAGAGATTGCTAGATTGGCCAGAGTTATAAAGGATATAAATTTGACAAAAAAATTAGAAAAAAGAGCCAGGAGATTAAAAATAGATTTTAATAAAAAATTTTGGATGGAAGATAAAAAATATTTCGCTTTTGCTCTGGATGGAAGAAAGAACCAGATAAAAAAAATTACTTCCAATTCCGGTCATTTATTATTTACCGGAATTTGCCAAAAAGATAAAGAAAAATTAATAATTAAAAGATTGTTTCAGCAAGATCTTTGGACCCCTTTTGGCATTAGAACTCATTCATCTCTTGAATCAGATTTTGATCCTCTTGATTATCACTTTGGTTCGGTCTGGCCCCATGATAATTGGCTCATCGCTCAAGGTCTTAAAAAACTCGGCTACAAAAAAGAATACCAAAAAATAAAAAAAGCCCTTTTGAGAGCTTATTGGAAATTGGGCAAGATTCCTGAATTATACGGCGTATTAAATAATCAAATTGTTGAAATTCCCCAGGCCTGTCATCTCCAAGCCTGGGCAACCGGAGCTCTGCTGAATTTCCTTTCAAATTAAACTAATTCCTTGAATAATTTTAAATAATCCCGGAGCAGGCGGGGCATCAGAAATTTTTCCTTTACGGTTTGATGGGCATTTTTGCCCATTTTTTCGGCTAAGGCAGGGTTTTTTATTATCTGGACAATTCTTTTTGCCGTTTCTTGCGGACTGGAAACCAGAAAGCCGTTCTCTCCGTTTTTTATCTGAATTTTTATTCCGCCGACATTTCCGCCAATTACCGGTTTTTCTTTCCACATCGCTTCGGCGACCGTGAGTCCAAAACCTTCTCGAATCGATTTTTGTAAAATTACGTCTGAACCAACCTGGAAAGCGTTAACAAAAATATCAACTTTTAAACTGCCAAGTTCTTGAGGATCAGAAAACATAAAAATATCCGGGTCGCCTCCGGCGTGTTTTTTTACCTGCTTAAAAATTCTCATTGCCTCCGAGTCGTCAAAAGCCAAAAAAAGACCAACCAGGGCTAATTGGAGGTTGGGAATTTTATTTTTGGCTAAATAATAGGCCTGAATTACACCCATCGGATCTTTCCAGGGATCAAAGCGGGAAACTTGAGTGACCAGGGGCTTTGTCGGGTCAATGCCAAAACTTTCTAAAATCGTTTTTGCCGTCTGCAAAGATAAAGGCTTGTTTTTGTCCGAAAGAGGGTCAATTGCCGGAGCAAAAATTTTAATTTTTCTTTTTGGCAATGTCGACGCAACAAATTCTTTGGCGCTGAAAATTATCTTGTCATAAGCCAGAAGTATTGGTTCAATAAAATTCCAGGTATCCTTATTGGGATGGGAAGTATCAATATGGAAGTGAGCAACCGAGGGATGGAAATTCGGCAAATAGTGAATGACGCCGGCCGGCTGGGGGTCATTGATAATCCAGACGTTTGATTCCATATCGAGCATCAGTTCGGCCGATCTCTCCATATGATGTTGATAGAGACGTCTTGCCTTAAAACTTAAAGAGAATTCTTTGCCCTGGAGGGCGTTATGGAGTTCCTTGGTTAAACCGAAAAATTTTCTGCCAGGAGGTATAATATGCCATTCTGTTTTGAGTCCGATGCCCAGCATAAGTCCCACCAGGCTTTTTAAAATTTCCGTCACCCCGCCGCCCCTTGGAGTTGAGTTGACAAAAGTGACTTTTAGTCCTTTAAGCTCTTTGGCCAAAATTTTTACCTCGTCAAAAAGCTCATCGGAGATTACTCCTTGATAATTTTCCAATTTAATTGTTGGTACTCTTACGTAAGGAAGCATGTATTAAAAAATCAAAAATTAAATATCTGCCACAGCCCCTCCTAGCCACCCACGCTCAAGGAAGAGGTCTTATTTGGCAAATATTAAAAATTTTAATGTTTTAAGATTTTGTAAAACACTTTTTCGTAGTTATCAACCATCTTTTCCATTGTAAATTTTTGTTCAACCCACTTTCGGCATTCGTACCGGTCAATTCGGCCGATTTTTTTTATTGCTTCTGCCATTTCTTTAATATTTTTAACAATAAATCCGGTTTTTCCGTTTTTTATAACTTCTTTTGCCGAGCCCCGCTCATATGCGATAACCGGCGTTCCGCAAGCCATTGCTTCAATAAAAGTTAAACCGAAAGGTTCTTCCCATCGGATCGGGCACAAAAGTGCTTTGGCTTTTCCATAATATCTAAAGATTTTTTCATAAGGAATATTTCCCACATATTTAATATCTTTTCCAAGCCATGGTTTAATTTTCTTTTCCCAGTAATTCCCTTTATTTGGCGCGCCGGCAATAATTAAATTTTCTTTAGCAAATTTTGCCGCCCGAATGGCTATATCCGGTCCCTTGGTAGGCAAAATCCTGCCCAAAAACAAAAGCTGGTTTTTTGGTTTGTTTGAGAAAGGAAATTTTTTTAAATCCAGACCGTTATAAATTGTTGCGGCCCAGTTCAAATCGGGAGCCGGTTTTCTTTGGGCGTCTGAAATTGAGATGTAATATTGATTTTTGGTTTGGAACATTTTAAAAACTTCGGCGCGCCAGGGATAAATCGGGTCATGCAGGGTGTAAACCACTGGAATTTTTTTGATTGCCAGGCCGAATGGCAAAGCCCTGTCCGCTGGATGAATATGGATTAAATCAAATTTCCCTTTTAGGGCCTCCCGATAAATCAAAGAAATTAAATATTGGTCCCAGAGATTTGCCACTTTTGCCTGGTCGATATTTGGGTCATTGAGAATCGGATGGTTTTTTGAGCCGGGCTGTTTACCGGAATAAAGAGGTAAAAGTCCCTTTGATATTGCTTTTACGGTTTTTAATTTAGAGCCTTCCGGTCCGAAGAAAAATATTTTATGGCCTTTTTTAGCAAGGCCTTCCGCTATGGCTTCCAAAATAAGCATCGGAGCGTAAATTACTCCTTTGGGCGGGGGGCAGGTAAAGTGTCCGGTAATCATTGTGGCAATTCTCATTTTCTTCATCATTTTTTGATTAAGGAATAATAAAGTTTTTCGTATTCATCAACCATTTTTGAGTAAGTAAAATATTTTTCCACCCTTTGACGGCATTTTTCCCTGTCAATTTTATCAACTTTTTTTATCGCCCTAACCATTTCAGAAATATTATTTACCACAAAACCAGTGTCTTTAGTAATCAATTCCGGCATTGAACCATGATTGAAAGCAATCACCGGAGTTCCGCAAGCCATTGCCTCAACCACTATTAGGCCGAAAGGTTCTTCCCATTCAATTGGATAGAGGCAAGCTTTAGCCCCGCCATAAAAATCAGAAAGCTGGTTTTTAGAAAGTTCTCCAATATATTTTATTTTTTTTGAAAGATGGGGTTTGATTTTTTCTTTAAAGTATTCTTTTCGGAAAGGGTCAAGCCGTCCGGCCAATAATAATTTTACTCCGGTAATTTCAGCCGCCTTGATGGCGTTTTCAATTCCTTTATATTTATCAATTCTGGCAATCCAGACAAAATAGTCTTTTGGTTTTGGATTAAATTTAAACTTGGAAACATCAATGCCGTTATAGATAATTTTATTTTGGGGGAATTTTACCGGACAAAGTCTTCTTTGGGATTTTGAAATAAAAACCGCATTAGTTGTTTTTCGGTGAATTTTAAACATTTTCAGCCGAGTGGGAATTCTTTTTGGGTCGGTAATTGAAGAAATATAAAGAGGATTATGGGTCGTATGAACTACCGGCACCTTGGTTAATTCCTGAAAAAATAAAGTCCACAAATCCAGATGAGAATGAATAATATCAAATTCCTTTGTTCTCCTGAAAGCAAGTGAAAGATTTTCTAAATTCCAAAAAGGGTCTGTCCAGGGAACTTTATCTTTTAATAATCCCCGGGGATAAACAGAAACTAATTTTGCCGAAGTTTTGGAATCGCCGGAAGCAAATAGAGTGACTTTATGACCCCTTTTTGTCAATTCTTCACAGAGCCAAAAAACAATTCTTTCAATGCCTCCGTATTTTTGAGGGGGGATTGATATCCACAAAGGAGCAATTTGAGCAATTCGTAATTTTTTGTTCATGTTAATTTTTAATTTTTTAATTTTTTAGATTTTTAAAACGGTAATGGCCAGGGGAATCTTCTTTCCCGGCTTATTATTTCACTATAAAGCGCTTCGTATTTATTAACCATTTTTTTAAGAGAAAATTTTTTGACTGCCTGACGGCGGCAAGCCCAGCGCGAAATTTGGTCAACTTTTTTCAGGGCTTCAAGCATTTCTTCCTGGTTTGAGGTCAAAAAGCCTGTTTTGCCGTCTTTGATAAGTTCCGGCATTGAACCTTCTTTGTAAGCAATAACCGGCGTTCCGCAAGCCATTGCCTCAATTACCACCAAACCAAAGGGTTCGGGTCTGCGAATCGGGAAAATAAATGCTTTAGCGTTTTTAAAAAGTTCTATTTTTTTCTCAAAATTTGCCGCTCCGACAAATTTGATTTGCTCGTTGTCAATTAAGGGTCTAATCCTGAAATCAAAATAATCATCGTATTCTCTGGGAATGACTCCGGAAATTATTAATTTTTCTCCGGCTTTCTTTGCTACCTCGATTGCCTCAGCCAGACCTTTTTGGGGAGTGATTTTGGAAAGCCATAAAAGATAATCCTGGGGTTTATCGCAAAATGGATAATCTTTCAGCGGCAGTCCGTGATAAATAACTTTAACAAAGTTTACTCCCGGGGCGGCCCTTTTTTGGTGTTTGGAAATTGCGACATAATTAATTTGGGAAAATTTTTTAAATAAAATTATCAGCTCTTCATACATTGGGTGGTGAATGGTAGAAACAATCGGTTTCTTGATAAATTTTGAGAAAGGAGCGGTATAAAATTCGCAATGGTCGTGAATAATATCAAATTGTTTCTGCATATCCAAAACCCGCTCATACATTAAACCAATAACCGAATGAGGTGAAGAAACTTTTGCTCGCCATAAACTTCTTGGCCAAATAGGAATTAATTTTGCTGAAGTTTTTGAATCACCGCTGGCAAAAAGAGTTACTTGATGACCCCTTTTTACCAATTCCTCGGTTAGCCAATAGACAATAAGCTCGGTTCCTCCATAAGTCAATGGCGGAACCGGAATCCAGAGAGGAGATAAAATGGCAATACGCATAAACTCAGAATAAAATCCAAATGACAAAATCCAAATGACAAATTAATGACCAAAATCCAAAATCTAAAATGCTTTTAACATTTGAGCTTTGGCATTTGACATTAGAACTTTGAATTTTTGAATTTATAACTCCAACAAAAGGCATATTGATTTTCAATCCAAAATCTGTTATTTATATTATAGCATGTTAAACTCTCCAATTGAAGAAATTAAATCAAAACTGGACATTGTTGATGTTGTTTCCAATTATGTTCGTTTGCAAAAAACCGGGGCAAATTATCGGGCTCTTTGCCCTTTTCATTCCGAAAAAAATCCTTCTTTTTTTGTTTCACCCGCTCGTCAAATTTGGCATTGTTTTTCCTGCGGAAAGGGCGGAGACATTTTTGGCTTTATTAAAGAAATAGAAAATGTTGAGTTTGGCGACGCTTTAAAAATTTTAGCTCAAAGAGCGGGGGTAGAGCTTAAATCTCAGGATCCCGGATACGCCAGGTGGAGGACCGAGCGTCAGAAACTTTTAGAAATTTGCGAACTTTCCGCAAGATTTTTTGAAAAACAGCTCCAATCCAGTCAAAAGGGGCAGGAAGCAAAAGAATATCTTCTTTCAAGAAAAATTTCCGAAGATTCAATTGAGAATTGGAGGCTTGGTTATGCTCCAAATACCTGGAATGGTTTGACGGATTTTTTAGGGGAAAGAGGCTACAGGAATGAAGAAATAGTCAAGGCCGGCCTTGCCGTCCAAAAAGAGATATCCAATACCCAACATCCTCCATCTAATATCCAAATTTATGATAGGTTTCGAGGCAGAATAATGTTCCCGGTTTTTGATTTGAACTCTCAGGTTATCGGTTTTGGCGGCCGAATTTTTGAACAGACCCCTGAAGAAATTGCCAAATACATCAATACGCCGGCTACCCTCATTTATAATAAAAGTCAAATTCTCTATGGTCTAAATGAGGCGAAAATGGAAATCAGGAAAGAGAATAAATGCGTTTTGGTTGAAGGTTACACCGATGTTATAATGTCTCATCAGGTTGGCGTAAAATTTGTCGTAGCTACTTCAGGCACCGCCCTCACGCAAGAACAATTAAAGATATTAAAAAGGTATTCTGATGAGCTTTTTACCTGTTTTGATATGGATATTGCCGGGGACTCGGCAACTAAACGAGGGGTTAATTTAGCTCAAGCCGAGGGATTTAATATAAAAGTGGTAACTCTTTCCCAAAAATCTGACCCGGCTGATTTTATTTCATCGCAAGGCGGGGATGATTGGGTTAAAGCAATTGAGGGGGCAAAATCTTTTTTAGATTTTTGTTTTGAAAGCGCTTTTTCTAAATTTGACAAAGAAAGTTCCGAGGGGAAAAGGGAAATTTCTAAAATTCTTTTGCCGGTAATAAAAAGAATTCCTTCTAATATTGAACAATCTCATTGGGTAAGCCAGCTCTCTTATAAATTAAAAGTTCCCGAAGATAAAATTTGGGAAGATTTAGCTAAAACTTCTCCGGAACTTAATAGAGAAAGTTTGGAGAGCGGAAAATCCGAAAATTTTAATTTGCCCAGGAAAACAAGAAGGGAAATTTTAGAAGAACGAATTTTAAGACTTCTTTTTGGGAAACCTCAAAATATTGAATTAATTAAGGAATCCCCATTTAGAACAACTTTAGTTTCCCAGGTTTTTGAAGGCGTCAAAAGCGAGGGGTTAAATTTTAAACTTGATGATTTTCAAAAAAAGATTTCCCCGGAAACTTCTCAATTTATTGATTCTTTGCTTTTAAGAAACGATTGTGAAAAAAAATTTGAAGAGCTTGACCATTCTTTAGAGCTAAAACTTTGTTTAAAGGAAATAAAAAAAATAGATTTAAGAGAAAAACTTATAGATTTGGGGCTTGATATTCAAATTCAGGAAAAAGAAGAAAAAGATATCAATCCATTAATGGAGGAATTTGGTAAACTCACCAGCGAGCTCGCAGATTTAGAGAAAACATAAAACACATAACACATAACATAGAATATAGAATATAGAATATAGATGATGCGTAATAAGGAATAGCAGGTTCTTTGCGCGAAACTAACGCGAAACAAGGCGGCTGCAAAACTTTATAGTAACAGGAAAGCTGACGAAGCCGCCTACGCGAAACCACGCGAAAATTATTACGCGCTAACTTTAATATAGAATATAGAATATAGGGCATAGGGCATATTGCATTTATGATTTATGAGAAAAAAACAATTTAAAAAAACTAAAATAAAAAAGGAGAAAGGAACAAGAAAAACTAAACCCGGTAAGAAAAAAAAGTTAAAAAAGAAAATTTCCCCAATTTCAAAGCGGGAAAAGATTTTTGGGGAAAAGCCTGTTAAAAAAGAGGAAGAATTTAAGGCAAAATTGGAAATTTTAATACGAAAAGGAAGATTAAGAGGTTTTGTTACCTTTTCCGAGATTCTCCATTTTTTCCCCAGAGCTGAAGAAGATATTGAAACTCTGGAAAATGTTTATCAGGAAATAGAGAGAGAAAATATTGAAATAAAAAGAGCCAAAGAATACTTAACCATAGAAGAAGAGCCAAAGGAAACTAAAGTCAGAAAAAAGAAAACTTCGGTTTCCTCCATTGAACCAAAGCTTGATTCTACCCAGATGTATTTACGAGAAATTGGAAAAGTGCCATTTTTAACCGCTGAAGAAGAAAAAGAGCTGGCAAGAAGAATTGAAAGAGGAGAAGACGATGCAAGAAAAAAGTTGGCTCAAGCCAACTTGAGATTGGTTGTTTCAATTGCTAAAAGATATATTGGGCGTTCTCCGAATCTCACTTTGCTTGATTTAGTTCAGGAAGGCAATTTAGGTCTTTTTCGGGCAGTAGAAAAGTTTGATTGGCAGAGGGGCTATAAATTTTCAACTTATGCAACTTGGTGGATAAGACAGGCAATAACAAGAGCCCTGGCTGACCAGGCCCGAACCATTCGCATCCCCGTTCATATGATTGAAACGATTACCAAATACACTCAAGCCAGAAGAAGACTTCTGCAGGATTTGGGAAGAAATCCTTTGCCAGAAGAGATTGCGGCGGAAATGGGAATCAGTGTTGATAAAGTGCATCATATTATGAAAATTTCCCAGGAGACCGTATCCCTGGAGACGCCGGTAGGAGACGATGAGAAAGATAGTATTTTGGGAGAATTTATTGAAGACGAAAAAGAATTGCCACCCTCTTTAATTGCCGCTCGGGAATTATTGAAAGACCAGTTAAAAGAAATCTTGGTTGACCTGGCTCCAAGGGAACAGAAAATATTAAAGATGAGATTTGGACTTGATGACGGGGTGACTCACACTCTTGAGGAGGTGGGAAAAGAATTCGGAGTTACCCGGGAGCGAATTCGCCAAATTGAAGCCAAGGCCCTGGGAAGAATAAGAGACCACCGGTCCCTGAAAAAATTAAAAGGATACTGAAATAATTTTCAATTTTTCCCGCCTTTGGCGGGATCCCGCCCCGCATTTCCGCCTTTGGCGGAATCCGCCGTAGGCGTGATTTGCGGGACCACGCTGTGGCGGGACTGTGGCGGGACAATTTTCAAACAATTGAAAATTTTTAATTTTTTAGTACAATTAAATGACATTCCGCGGTGGCGCAATGGTAGCGCGGCTCGCTGTTAACGAGAAGGTTGTAGGTTCGAATCCTACCCGCGGAGCAAATTAGAACACTTGTTCGCTTGAAGCACCGTATCAAACGGTGTTTTTAGTTCAAATAAGAGCTTTTTGCCCCGCAATTTAAGGTTCTGAAGTAAAAAGTTGAGAAGTTGCCTTTTTTCAAGAATTTCAGAACTTTCAAAAATTTCATAAGCCCTTTTAGCCAAATTTAGTGTCATATTTGCGGTTAAATAGAAGTTTTCATCGGCATCAGTATATCTTGCCATTTCTGTTTCTGTTTCTGTCTGTTTTTCTTTATATTCTTTTAGCTTTTTGTTAAACATATCCTTAGTAATCCTCCAAAATATGTTATCATAAAAGTGTGCGTCCACAGAATAAATAGTTAAATTTCGTTAGCACGAGGAAGCTGTCCGATTTATCTGATTTGCGGATAAAGACGGGCAGCTAACCTCCACAATTCGGAACCCTTCGTGCTAACGAAGAATAGTGGACGCACAGGTTAGCTGTCCTTTTTTGTTTTAAGAACAAAATAAAGAAGGCATAGTGTGCGTCTATGTCCAAAAATAATCAATGGGAAAATAAACTCTATTTTGGTGATAATTTAGAAATTTTAAGAGATAAAATTCCTGGTAATTTTGTTGACCTAATTTATTTAGACCCTCCCTTCAAAAGCGGGAAAACTTACAATATCATTTTTCAACCTGAAGCAGGCGAAATTAAAGGAGCTACTGCTCAAATTCAGACATTTGAAGATACTTGGAAATGGGGAATAGAAGCAGAGAAAAATTATGAAGGCTTAATCAGGGGAACAATAACGAAAGAAAAGCCCGGTCAAAAATTGATAGATTTGATGAAAGCAATGAGAAACTATTTGGGAGAAAAAATTCCAATGATGGCTTATTTATCAATGATGGCGCCGAGATTATTAGAGATGAGAAGGGTTTTAAAAAATACAGGAAGCATTTATCTTCATTGCGACCCCACCGCCAGTCATTATTTAAAACTTTTGATGGATAGCGTGTTTGGAGTAGGGAACTTTAGAAATGAAATTGTATGGTTATATAAGGGCAGAGAATTATCACATAAAAACTACAGCAGGAAACACGACATCGTATTTTTCTACACCAAATCAGATAACTATACTTTTAACTGGGAGAAAATATTGGAACCGTTGGAGGAAAGTTCCAGAAAAGCACTTGCTAGATACAAAGATGAGAAAGGATATTTTATTGTGCGTTATAAAAAAGGAGGTGGTTTTGCTCCAATTGAGAAAGAGGGGAAAGATACCTATCGTCAATATGTGCCAGAAGGGGTGCCGCCAAGAGATTGGTTTTATGCTGATTATGCAAGAAAAAGCGAACAGGTTGGCTATCCCACCCAAAAGCCAGAGGCACTTTTAGAAAGAATCATAAAAGCAAGCTCAAATAAGGGAGATTTAGTTTTGGACCCATTTTGTGGTTGTGGCACCACTGTGGCAGTAGCTCAAAAACTTGGTAGGCGATGGATGGGAATTGATATTACTTACCTTGCTATTGATATTATTTCTAAAAGATTGAAAAAACCTATTTTTGGGAAAATACCTATTTTTGGAATAGAAGGCGAGCCAAAAGATGTATATTCAGCAAAAAAACTTGCCCAAAAAGACCCTTTCCAATTCCAACTTTGGTGCATTTCAAAATTAGACGCTACTCCTTCACAGACAAAATCAGGAGACGAAGGAGTAGACGGAATAATAAATTTCGTTGATTTAACAAAAAAAGGTAAGGCCGGTAAAGGAATTATCCAGGTAAAAGGCACTGAAAATGTAAATCCCTCAATGGTAAGAGACTTAAAAGGCACTTTGAAAAGTCAAAATGCAGATTTTGGAATTTTAATAAGTTTTAGGAAACCAACTCCAGGGATGATTGTTGAAGCGGCAAAAGAAGGCTATCACCAATTTGGTTATACCCCAAATAATCCTCAGTATAAAATCCCTAAAATTCAATTTCTAACAATAGAAGATTTGTTTAAAGAACCGCTACCCATCATTTTTCCTCCTATTCTATCTACTTTATCGTCATATAAAAAACCAACCATTGTAGAAAGCAAAGAACAGAGCGAACTTTTCTAATAAAATGAAAAAACGCATTTGTAACGTTTTAATTGCTGTAATCGGAGGGTTCGTCGGCTTTGGGGCTTCATATCTTATTTCTCGTGGACTATTTTTGAAAGCCCTACATTTAGAAAGCTTTTGGCTTTCTATTTTTTGGATTTATCAGATATTATTAAACAGCTTTATAGAAGAAGGGGTGAAATTCTTATCTCTTAAGGGATGGAAGATATTACATCCTTACGGATTCTTTCTGGGTCTTGGCTGGGGCGGTATGGAAATCTTTGCTCATTATTCAGCAAAAGATACACAATTAAATGCAGTAAATACGGGGGCAGTTCTTATATTACAAATTATTACTGCTGGAATTCTTTGCTATTTTATAAAGAAAAAGAAACCCATTTTAGGGCTCCTAATCACAATAACAATCCACACTGGCTTCAATCTTTTAATTGTTTGGTTAAACATCTGGTCAAAGAGTTAATAACCAAACCAAAACTGCCCATCGCGGGCTGTTTTTATTTCAAATCAACTTGTTTTTTGGGCAAAAAAGTGATAGTTTGGGATAAATAATTATTTTTGAAATTATGAAAAAAGGCAGATTTTATAAAGGACTTTTACTTTTAACCTTATCTACGAAGTATCTTCACCTTGTTAAAAATGTTGTGGGGGAGAGCATAAAACAGGGCAATCCGCATATGTTGGTTACGGACGGAGTCATCACGGATAAGGAATATGACGAAAAGACGAAATGGAGCGACTTCCATATAATTACTCCCGTTTTGTTTAACTTTTATCACGGGTTAGAATTAGTGCTGAAGGGATTTTTAATATTAAAAAATAATTATATACCCAGCCATCAGATTGAAAAACTATTTGAAGAATTTACGAAAAATTATAGCAAAGAACAAAAATTGATTTCAATTTTAGAGAAATACCTTATAATTGATTTAATGCCAGATTTTTTAGCTAACTGTTTGAGGAAGAATAATATACGAATCAATAATCTCTATGAATTTTTAAGATATCCAACCGATAAAAATTTTCAGAAGATATATAATTACTTTGATTTAAAATACAAAGAGGAAAAGGGACTCAATTTTTTCCAACAACTTAGAAGCGATTTAGATATTTTATTAAGAGAAATGGTAAAATTATATAAGGAGATGGAAAAAAGTGAAATAGATAATGAAAATAAGAATGGGAATTAAATATGGATAAAATAGAAATTTGCGAAAAATTAAAAAAATCAATAAGAAAAATTATTTTACTTGATAACAATCAGGTTATTGGTTCGGGGACGGGAACTGCCATAAATGAGGCGGGAGTATTATTGACCGCGAATCATGTTGTAACGCAATATTCGGGGCTATCTAATCCAAAAATCTTGGCACTTGGAGCAAGCGGTGCGGGGAACATAATCAGAAGCGAATATAAACCATTCTTACGTGACGTTTCTTTTGATATAAATATGTCTGGATTTATTAAGCCGTTAGGGATTGATTTGGCTATTTTACAACCAGTAAATAAGATGATAGATAAAATTACTTTTATAGAATTAGAAGATGAAATTCCTCCCGAAGGCACTGATGTGATTATGGCAGGTTTTCCAGATGAATTAAAACCACCACTTCATTTTGACAAAATGTTGGATTTTGATAATCCTGAGTTAGGGAAAAAAAGAATTGAGATTGAAAGTTTTTTTGAGCACTTTATGTGTTTGGCAATGATAAAAAGCGGGATGATTGGGGCTATTCATAAAATAAAGATAAGTGGTAATTCTACTATTCCGGGTCTTCAAAAAGGGATTAATTTAGAGGGGGCGGAATACTGGATTGATAATACTTCAACATATGGAGCAAGCGGAGGGCCAGTGGTTAATTCTTTGGGCAAACTAATTGGCATTCTTTGCGAAAAAGGTATGACAACTGACCCAGGGCTTGATATAAAGGTTCCATCTGGCTCTACTATGGCGTTATCGCACAAATTAATAACCTGGGGTCTAAAAACTTAAAAATTATATTAAACCTTGAACTGGGGAGGGACTGCGAGAAAACCCCTTTATTAATGCGAATTTCTGCTTTAATCCCTCAATATATTCCCAGTCTTCAAAAACCTTTAAAATCTTGGTTATAATAATCTTTGGTCGGAGACCCTGACAAACCAAAAAACACCCGTAGGTGTTTTTTGGTTTGTTTAAGTCCGTTGAAGTCTGATTTCTATAGACCAACTGTCTATTTTTCCTCCAAAATGGTTTTTATTATTTTTTCTTC